>OBPD01000008.1_pt1 | contig 33754 bp, 57 predicted proteins | sample 1494311 | NCBI WGS metagenome assembly OBPD01 (sample SAMEA3275629, study PRJEB22092) | marine metagenome | biome: Marine; feature: Surfacel waters; material: Sea Water | collected 2014-06-20T10:00:00+00 | depth 75 m | reverse complement strand
TGATCAAAAATAGTAAGTTTGGGGTCTAGCTAAGATCTAATCAATAAATCAAAAACATGAATCAGTCTCCAGAGAAAGAGAAGGGAATGAGCTTTATTAAAAAAGCTGGTAAATGGGCTCCATTAGTTGGAGGAGCATGGATTGTTCTAAATATTGTTGTTCCATTAGCTCTTCTTCGTATTCCTGCAGTCCAAAAATACTTAGTAGTACTTGAAGACAAACTCCCTTTTGATATTCCAGGTATTGGTTAGATGGCAACAGAGATTATTTGTTTTTTCTTGCTTGGTATTGCAGCACTGCTTCTAAATGCTGGACTCGACGCTCAAGTTCTTCCACTCTTTTGGCTAATTCTTCCATTAGTAATCAAATTAAGTTTCGACAATATAACCAGAAAGAAAGCTCTCCTCATCAACAAAAAAACAAAATAAGGGCTAAGGTCGTGAAAAATTAGCCGAAAAGCTTTGAACGAGTTACAAGCATTGACGCTATCAGGAGCATTAGCTGTATTTGCTATCACCTGGCTATTTTTTGGTTTTGGGGATGATGATGATGATGGAGGCGGGATGATGAGACCTGTCAGACAAAATGCCGATTAAATATCAGTTGCTAATTAGAAAAAGAAAAGCCTCGATTTAGAGAAGACAATCCAAAAGGTATTTTTACAAGTCCTAAAGCTAATCAACCTTCTGATCAAGCATTAGCCTAAGTAATGAGAGCATGGGTATATGAAAAATTTTCTAATCAAATTAGCTTTATTCGTATTCATTGTTTTCTCTGGATTGAATAGTGCTGATGCTGTATTACAAGGTTGGGTACCACCAGAAGATTATGGAGAGGGTGACTCATATGAAATGGGAATGGAGCCTGAGGATGACGCTGAGGGGATGGACTCACAAAGTGAAGAGTTGAGTATGGAAGATATTTTTGGGGATGAACAAGTTTTTCCTTTTCCACCAGGCCTAGGCAATTAATCAAACGCAAACATTCTCTTTAGTAATGTAGATGCAGATAACCATCTAACTTTTAAGTTTGTTGAACTAATGGCAGCAATAAAAAAAGACTCAGAACCTCTAGATAACTTATCCAGTCAAGAGATAGAGGATATTGTCAGATCAAATGAAATCTTAGATCAAGAAAATGAAAAACTAATCCAAGAAGAAGAAATAGAGGCTCAAAGATTCTCAAAGACAAAATCTACAAAAAGATTGCTTAGACGATTAAGAAGATCTCCGCTTGAAGTGATAAATCGATCACTCTTTTTTGTATTCATTGGTAGTTTTATCTTCTCCTTTGTCTCTGTGTACTCAATCAACAAGTCGTGGTTTGTCTTTTATGTCATCAGTGCCTTCTCATGTGTTTTATACACTCCAAATAGACAAGCCCTCAAGGAACTAATTGCAGCATGGCCAAATATCGAAGATCTTTTAAAAAAAAGAAGTCTATGGAAATAAATTATTTAGACTTATAGACCATTGATGTGAAAATTATTTACTGAGGTAAGACTCAACTATTCTAAATTCAAAATTGATTAAAAGGTAATGGATAAAAAAGGAGCCAAAGGGTACTGGATCTCAACGGCAAAAATTATTAATCAAGAATTATTTGATGAATATGTCGAAAAAGTTGGGCCATGGCTCAAAGAGAATGGTGGGGAGGTATTTGCGAAAGATACAGACCCAAGAGGAAAAGAAAAAACTGAAGATTCAAACCTTGCAGTCATTTGTGAATTTCCATCTATGCGAATAGCTGTAGATGCTTATGAGTCCAGTGAATATCAAGAACTATCTAAGCTACGTAAAGCAGCCACAGTGAATGCAACGTTCACAATTATGGAAGGAATGGACGAGGCAACAAAACTTAGAAGAGCAATGGGAATGTAGACAATCGCATCTCGCTATTCACCATTTATATTAAAACGATGTATGGATTGATCTAATAATTAATAGCATTAAAACATTAGGAGGCATATTCTGATGAGTTCACAAAATAGAAGTGACGATCAAGAGCTGGTCAGCAAAAACCTTGAATTAATTATTAGTTCCAGCAACTACCAATTAGCCCATGAAGATAGAGAGTTGCTCAATAGTGATGAAATGAGAGGAGTGCGAATGCTTCTAGAAATTAATAAACCAGAAAAAATCTTGGAAGAGCAAAATATCTTATCAACAATTATCGTCTTTGGAGGTGCAAGTTTATCTGATAAAAGCTCTATAGATCACAGAATTGAACTAGCTAAGAACTCTCTCACTAAAGATCCAAGCTCATCGAATTTGGAGAGAGAATTAACACGACTAAAGAATTTACAGTCAATCTCTCATTACTATGATTCTGCTAGAGAATTCGCGAAGATTGTCTCCAGACAAAACCAAAAAGAGCATTGTAATTCACATGTAATTGTCACTGGTGGTGGTCCGGGGATTATGGAGGCTGCCAATCGAGGTGCTTTTGATGCGGACTGTAAATCAATAGGATTAAACATAAGTCTCCCAAACGAGCAACATCCCAATGCATATATCACACCTGGGCTTTGCTTTAAATTTAATTATTTCGCCTTACGAAAATTTCATTTTGTGATGCGATCAGTTGCAGCTGTCTTTTTCCCTGGGGGATTTGGAACATTTGATGAACTCTTCGAATTACTCACTCTTCGTCAAACAGGAATGAAAACAGAAATTCCAATTATTCTTTTTGGTCGAGATTATTGGTCGAAAGTGATCAACTTTCAATTCCTTTCAGATCACGGACTTATCTCAGATGAACACATGAATCTCTTTCAATACGCCGATAGTGCTTCAGAAGCATGGGACATAATCAAACAATAGCCCTATCATCTGGTAATGGATTGGAAGACATCACTAGATTGGTATTGCTCAGGTAACATTCTTGAAAAAGAAGATGTCGACCTTTTAGAGAAACACTATCAAGAAATAATCAATGAAAGCGATTCGAATCTCTCCCCAGAAATAGCTCCAAAACATATTTGTAACCAAACAAATATTCCAGAGGGAAGTTCTTGGATCACAGCAGTTGCAGTAATACTTGATCGATTAAATCCAGTAAAAACAGGTAAACCAAGAAGTTTATTAGTCGATCAATTAAGAAGAAAGCAAAGCAGTTAAACCCTCTTTATACAAAAGAGTTGAACATAAAAGACCGGAAGCCCAACAAAGTCCTCTAGCAGGAGGAATATCGCCAACATAAGCACCGATATAGATAAACCTCACAATTGGGTGAACCCACGCAGCTATTACGGCCACAGGAGACACAACACCGGCAATCAGACATAGCAAACATGCAGGAGCATGAAGAGTGATACTCTCCCAGCAATTTTGATGACACCAGACAGCTCTTTTACCAAAATCAGGAAGTTCATCAAACAAAGCTCTTGGCGCACTCATATTCTCAGCTGAATAACCAGCCTTGACTCGGCCATACGTTAGTGGTCCAATTGAAATCAAGACAACAACGGCAGACAGGCATAGGCTCCAAGCGAAAGCTGTTTCCATGGAATTCACAATTATATTTTGAGCCTAAGTGAGGCAGATTCAAATTGCGGATTAAAAGGTGTGTTGAAGATTGCTTTTAAAACAAGTTGTACAAACCAAGTGTTCAAAAAGATGATAAAAACACAATATTTAGTTCATAAACTTGTTATTCTCTAGGAGTCATAGAGAGTTCAGCTCGACTAAAACATCCATTATTAAAATAATCCAACCATGGACTGGGATTCTGCAAAACAACATTGCACTGAGCGAAACTGGCAATGGTCATTGGAATTAATCAATCAGGCTCAAAAGGAGATGCAAGATTTAGAGACGAAGCTAAAAAAATGTGAGGATCAACAGAAAGCTAATCGTTTGTATAACGCCTGTAATTACTGATGGAAGAGATGAGCGCAACAATAGTTCCATTGGGTTCACTTGCTTTTTTATTTGCTGTGATTTCAGTCCTTGTGTTCCTTAGGAAGGCTAGTATCGCAAGACAAACTGATGCATCCATAAAAAATAGAATAGAAGCAAAAAGAAATGAAAAGTCAGAGACTCTTGAAGAACAAAAAAAACGTTTAGAACTTTTGCTTAAGAAATAAAAAGAAAGATACCTATTTACAAATTATCGTCGCTTATTTTGCCAATCCTTTTAATCGGATTAGACCCATCTCTATGATTTGCTGGATCAAATGGGAAATTTGTATCTGGTCCTAAAAGATCATCAATACTTTTTGAATCCATTGAACTTTGATCATTTTCAATATCAGCATCCATTGCCATTAAAACCGGCTGTGCTTCAACTGACCGGAAGCAAACACACATCACTACAAATAGGGACAGAAATAATCCAAAACAAGTTTTTATAACACTTTTCATAGAGAAGCAAAAAGTTTAACTATTTCATGAAGGAAAGTTTATGTCCTCACGTCTAATAAAATCCTAGTCCTCAAAAAGAAGGCATGCAGGTGAAGAAGGATTTAAAGCACACTCTTTCTCCCAGTAGGAAGCCATCGCTGTCATTCCTCTTTTAACTGCCTCGTGTTTCATACCGATGTCACCCATAGCATCGTTAGGAACACTAAATGAAGTTTGAAGTTTCATAGTTTCTCTTCAATTAACCTTGGTATAAACCATCAAGAAGGCCTATGGCAAGGGAATTTATCCTTATCTTTCTTACAATTTATATAAAGGCACCATTTGTTATGTTGTTAAGAAAAAAATTCAATTATTGAAATCTGATGAACTGCTGCAAAAAGAAAATCAACCAAAGCAATTAAAGAGTCAAATTAATGACTACGACAATAATATCAATAATGACATTAGGCATCGCCATAACAGGAATTTCTGTTTGGTGGGTCAGAACAACCCTTAAAGAAGGTAATAAGGCACTTGAAGAAAGCCAAAAAGAAAATCAAGACAATTAAAAATCTTTTATAAATTTAAATTCCAAGCAAATTTTGAAAAAAGATTTCAATATTAAGTCCAAAAAAAATTCCTCCACTTTTCAGTGGAGGAGATAACGAAACATTCATCAGACCAACTATCAGCTACTTCTTATTAAGAGCAGCCTTAACCTTTGCGGGAGACAACGCCTTTAGCTCCTCTTTTAGTTCATTTTGACGTTCATCAAGAACTTTAATACGTGCTTGATAACTCTCTTCTAATCTCTTTCTAGAGTCCTCGATGTTATCGAGTTCCTCTTGACGTTGATTACGCTTAAGCTCTTCAAGCTGGCTATCAGAAACTACATAAACAGTTCTGGCAGGAGCTATTAAAGAATCAGAGAAAAAAGTGTCGAAGAGTGAAGTGTACATAACTTTTCTTTCGTGGTACACAACTACTCTGTCTTAAATTAATTTAGTTTGGAATGAGGTGAACCGAAGAAAATTATTCGGTAACTATCACTCACTTCGGTTGCTACTACTTAAAAGTTAGGTATACCGACCACTAAACATAACCCAAAGACATCTTTTAAAAGAGACAACAAAATAATGGCTACATATTCACTCTTACTAGGAATCATTGTGATCATCATTTCATGGAAATTCTTCAATGACTGGGCATCTGGTCTTGCAGGATTTATTTACGGAGGCGTCCTATTTTGGAGTATCAAATTATTTGTTCATCTGATCAAAGCTTTATTTGGATAAAAAATAATGTCTCTATTTAAATGAAACTACTGAAACCATGCCTTAACCCCCAAAAGATAGTTACCAAAATTGCTGACAAAGGGAGAGCAATGGCAAGTGTGATATTGATTGTCCTAAAAGTCTTACCAACTCCATTACTCGTATCTTTAGACGGATCTACGATAAGTGGCATGGCGTGTACGTATTTTTTTTATTTATAGACGCAAATTCCATTCAATTGGTTAGATTGTCGTAATTATCGAGACAGTCTCATGTATTTATTAGGTCTAGGACTATTAGTTTTAAGCACTTGGTATCTGATGAAGCTATACACAAATTTCAACAATGATCCAATGGCAAAGAAAGAAATCGATAACGCATGGCAAGAAGCTAAGAAGGAAGCAAAAGGTAAAAATCCTTTTGCTCCAGGAAGGATTAAAGAGGCTCTCAATGCATATAAAGCTGATATGAAAAAGGAAGACACCTAAAAGATAGAAAAATCCAAAGAGACGATAATTAGTAGTACATAAAAGCTAAAATATAAATTTATTGATTTCTTAGTGACCCCTTCTTTAGTTTTAATGGATTATGTAGACAGAAAGACATTGAATAACGAACAACTATCGTATCTCGAACAAGTTTTAAAAGCCTCAATTCAGAAATTGAAATTCACAGGAATCGAACCTGCTATTGCCAATAATGAAATATGTGATGCAGCTCTCATTTCCCAGGGTTCATATGAAATAAGTTGTATTGCATCCATACTCGATATGCTTCAGCCAACAAAAAAACCCATGGAGCGTAAAACAAAAGTATTCAACGCTTTATGCAATGCAGGGTTAATAGTTACTGATTAAATAAAAGGCGTACCTTAAAAGACAAATTAGGACAGATATTTTCAAAAAAACTATAAAAAGCCAGTGAGAGGCATTGAACCTCTCATGCCGCCTAGACGGTCTGGTGAAGTTTTATTTAGCAGCTTCAGGTGCTTTTCTGGCTTTGCGTGCACGCCTAGCAGGCCTACCAGCACTTGGCTTGACGACCGCAGAAACCTCGACTTTAGCTTTGGCTGCAGCCTTTTTAGCTACAGGCTTTTTAGCTACTGCCTTCTTTGCTGTTGCCTTTTTAGCAACTGCCTTCTTTGCTGTTGCCTTTTTAGCAACTGTTTTTTTTGCTGCAGTAGCTTTTGGAGCAGCTCCTTTACGTGTCCGATGAGAAAGAATTAAAGCCCATTCATCAGCACTAATATTTGCTGGCTTATTTCCATGAACCTCAGAAACTTTTGCTGCTTTTTCGATATCTTTAATTAGGTTTTTCCAAGAAGCCGCGTATCGTTTATCAGACTGAGATTTTGCTCCGCTTTCAACAAGGGTTTCAACGACTTGAGAAGCAGTGACCTTTTTACGACGTCTGTTAAAGATCTCCTTTTGCAAGGTAGCGATCAAGGCATCACCTTTAGCACTAACTTTGATGGATAACTGAGACATAACTCAATAATTACTTTCTTAATACATCTATCACATATAGGGTATTAAATTCAATAGTCAATGGTTAATCGACTACTAATGTTTCATATATCTAACAAATTCAACTTAAAGTGACACGTTTATACCAATTATAATTAATCGAAAATTTCTCGACATTAAGAAGAAAATGATATCCAGTGGGTGAGAGGAAACCCTAAACAAATACAAGAAACTGTTAGCCAATAAGGGTCATAAACTGATGAAATATCGTATGAAACTCATACAAGCAAATTAATCAAGTCAGAGCCTTAGGCCACCTCTGGACACCAACCAATCTCTCTCTCTCGTTGCCGAATCCAGAGATGACAACGTGAGATCAAATGATCTCCATGAGGAATTAAACGACGATGAACATGACAGGAAAGAATTGTTCTGCAATGTTTGTCGCTGGAATAATTGAAATGTTGACATGTCATGCAAACGCGAGCTGAACATGTTTTTTTGAGAATCCCTTTCTCAAGGAATTGCCACTCTTCTTCTTGATCGAAGATTTGATCGGTGTAAGCTTCTTCGGAGCGAGTCGTAGACATTGTCCAATACCAATAGGTTGCGCTACGGCAGATACCCATTCCTCAGCCTTAAAAACAGCATACGGGGAAGCAGATGGAGTCATTTACCTTTAGCAGTACACATGTACTAGCAAAGAAAAATAGGTATTGTCAAGTCATCTATTTCAAAACATCTAGAAAATGTATTCTCCAATACCAGGAATTAAGCAGACCAAAGGTTAGAACTCGACACTTATTACAAAGAGATAAAGGGTAATTAAAAAATATAAACGGATAAGTCCAGTCAAGAAAAACCAATAAAAAAGCCCTCATCTCATGAGGGCAAATATTATCGGCTGAAAGATCCCCATCACCCAGCTCCCAAAAATAATAATCAAATCAATCAGATTAGGCAACATTAAAGCACCATATCTTTCACCTCAGACTTAAACGAACACCATCCGTAGGGGGGGGTTGATTTATCAAAGAAATAGGGTTAGAAATAGTATCCCCATCACCCAGGCCCGTAGGACACCATACCTAGGGTCTTTTTTATTGGAAAAGCTTATCTAGACCGATTTGATTATTATTAAGGTCATAGGAGCTGTGGAAAACTTTTGTTGTTTGACTGAATTTGTCTTCAAGAAAAGCAGTCCATACCAAGATATTAAGAAAAGGTAGCTTATAAAGGTTTAAAAACGATTAATTGAAAAATCCCTCTCAATTGAGTAAAAAGGTTCTAAATCTCCTAACGGAGAGGAGAAAGACAATTGCACTCATAAAAATGGAATCTATCGAATAAATACAGTTGAAATCCACACCACATGATTGATCTCAAAAGGAATAGCAAAAAAATACCAATTGAAGCAACAGGCCTTCGAAGCCGTAAGTCTTCTCTCTATGAGCCAAATCAAAAAGAAGATTTCAAAATCAGCAGAGGTCGGTTCTCAAATTTCCTCACTTGTCAAAGGTGTTTTTATCTCGATCGGGTAAGAGGTCTCGATCCTCCAGGGACACCAGGTTGGACTCTCAATGAAACCACTGACCTATTACTCAAAAAAGAATTTGACTATTGCAGACAGAAACAGATTCCACACAGAATATTTGCATCTAATGGACTATCTCATGTTGTTCCATTTGATCATCCTGAAATAGATAACTGGAGAAACTCTCTTAATCGAGGATTAATGCATCGTTACAAGGATACAGGAATAATTTTAACTGGTGGTGTAGACGATATTTGGCAAGACACTATTACAGAGCAACTAATAATTGTGGATTACAAATCTCAAGCTAAAAACGGACGAGTTGATAAGAAAGATTATTTAGATGATCCATTTCACGAGGCCTATAAAATTCAAATGGATTTTTATGCTTACTTGCTCTCGGGAATGGGTTTTAGTGTTCATCCAACGTCCTATTTTCTTGTTTGCAATGCAAAAAGGGATGAAGATGAATTTAATAAGACCATGCGTTTTGATGAATATCTTGTTCCCTACAAATGGAGCAATGATTGGATAGAGAGTCGACTAGATGAAATGGTGGCACTAATGAATCAGCTAGAGGTTCCAGAATCAAATCATTCCTGCAAGAACTGCGCCTACGCAGATCAATATTCGAAAATAATATTTTCAGGAAATACAAGTCAAAAAGAAATTACTCAAGGAACTTTGCCATTATTCTAAGAACGCTAATAATTTAAAAATGATTCTGACCATAAAGCCTCTAAAGAATTAATGGTATGTGCGGAAGATACCAACTAATAAACGATTTTATAAATCTTCCTGATCTTTTAAAAAAAGATATGCCAAGAGGGTTGAGCCAAAAATATGAACCACAAGTATTAATCAAGCCAGGGTCTCCAATTCTTGTTCTAAAAAATGAAGGCAAGACACAAACATCAATAATGCTTTGGGGATTTATTTCTGAGTGGAGTAAAGACCCTTTCGACAACACAAGACCAAAACCATTTAATGCTAGATCCGAAAGTGTCGAAGAAAAGAAACTTTTTCGTGCAAGTTGGAAGCATAAGAGATGTTTAATACCAGCAAGCGGATTTTTAGAAAAAGGTCACCTAATAAGTAGAAAAGATTCTCAAACTTTTTGGTTAGCTGGACTTTGGAATAGATGGATGTCTCAAGAAGGAAGTGAACTAGAGAGTTGTTGTGTTCTAACAACCGAACCAAATGATTTAGTAAAACAATTTCATAACCGTATGCCAGTAATTATTCCAAATGGACTTGAAGAAGAATGGATAGCTTCAGTGAAAAACGCTCAAGACCTGAAAGCTTTAAAACCACTAATGACTAAATGGGACCCAGAAGAATGGGAAGCCGAGCCAATAAACAAACCTAATGCCAATCAATTGTCGTTCCTATGAAATAAAGACAAAAAGAAAGGGCTTATTTAAGCCCTAGAGACAGTTATACAAGAATCACTAAATCAGTGATCGTGATGGACTTCAGCCGAACTAGGCATTTCATGGGCAGAAGACAATCTCTTCAATGATTGAGATCCACAAATAGCAGACAGCGCGATCACAACCAAGGATGCAGTGCTTAACAATTGAAGAACTATCGGGAGATGTGAATTAATTCGTTCTCTAAAAGTAGTCATTTGGGAAGTTAATTAACACTCCATTCAAGCAAAAAGAATAAGCACCGTCCATAGCATGAGTATTCTGACTTAAATAGCTAAAAGCAAAAAAATAAGCATAAATAAATTTAGTCCAACTGTTATGAGTGATGTACTTGGTTTAAATTCTTTAACCAAAACTAAGGACTCAAGCTTTTAATGATTTCTAATTATGACCTGAAAATTTAAAAGTCTCACAAAATACATAATGAAAATTAAATATTGAAAGGAAACACATGAATAAAAAAATGTACAATTAATCAACGTATTAACTCAAAACTTCTCATGGCTGAAAAAATAATAAAGGCTAAAACCACTCGACGTCGGATATCTGATTAAGATTATCCCAATAAATGGACGAAAATAGAATGGATCTTCCTTCTCTAGACAAACTTAAAGAATTAGAAAAAAGCGCAAGAATAGAAGGGAGTGGAATTGAATTTGACTCTCTATTAGGACTATGGAAATTTAATTCAGTATGGAAACAGGGATCAGATACAGAAGACTCAATTTCAAGCACTTTGCTACAGGTTCTTTCAGCGAGCCTAGAGTTGAAGAAGGATACACAGAATCCAGAAGAAGAGAAATTTACTATTGCCAACGCAATTAGATTTGGATTACTAACTCTGAGATTTAGTGGGTACGCAAATTTAGAAAGGAAGCAGCCATTATTACCATTTACTTTCGATTGCATTCAAATAAAAGTAGCTTCATTGACTATCTTAAAGAGATCTTTACCGACACCGGATCATAAGAAGAGACCATTTTTCGCACTAATAGCGATCGATCCAAAAGGTAAATGGTTGTCAGCAAGAGGTAAGGGCGGAGGACTTGCTCTATGGATACAAGATAAATAAACAAAAAACAAATTATCCAAGGTTATTGAATAATATGTTTTCAGAATATTTTTTCAAAAAGGTAAGATTCCTACCCAGATATTAAAAATTTAAAAAATGTCAGTTAAATGTAAGGATATTAAGCTATGACTTTATTTCTGAGTGAAATCCTATCAATGGAATTTGGATGCTCACGAACAAATTTGTTGAACTCAATTGCTAGTTGCCTAGCTTCAAAAGCATCGATAGCATAAAATCCTAACTCATGTCTGTTATTAGCTAAATCTCGGTAGCTAACTGCATATCGTTTGCAGGACGTAATTGGTCTTGAAGGCATTTTTCCTTAAACTCAATGCCACAATCTTAGAAATAAGTAAATAGGGCTGAAAGAAATCTACCGAACAATTTTTGCATAGGTAACCGAATCTAAATCAGTTAAAGATTTTGATTTATTAGATCTTAATGAATATCCGAAGAAAATTCTTAATGAATATAAGTACAAGAAAATGTAACTTAAACTACTTTTTTAGATTTTAAATTAATTTTAAAAGACTCAAAAAGAACGAAGCCCTAAAAAGTCAATTATTAGAAAAACTAATTACATAAATAATTTTTCCTAAATTGATTTGGTATTTCTCCCTACATACAATCAGTGAGTAAATAGGTAACTTTAGAAAAATTATTTTAGTTTAATTAAAGTCATGACTTTAGATACTTATAAAGCGATTGTAAAAGCATCAGAGCAAGGGAATTTATGGGGACTTAAGCGTACTGATTACTAACTATGTTTAAATTCACCAAATTTAAGTTTATTCAGCTACTTATATTGTGGAATCTCCCGATTCTAATTTTGTTTATCGGAATAATATCAATTCCCATAGAGATATCTAATTCAACATCAATTTTTTAAAAAAGAAATATCACTACTTAAAAAGCAAAAAGTTACTTTTAATTATAGAAAGCTTAATCAATAAGGGTAATCATGAAAATTTAAATAGGTAAAGCTATTAATAGACTTGAATGGTTGATAATAATCAAAGTCTGGAAAAAGTATCTGGTTATACCTTAAGTACGGGGCAAGTATTCTTATTAAGCAGCTTTAAACTGCACATTGCTGTTGTCAGTCCAAGTCCAAGCAGACTTCTCCATTGTAGATAGATCAACTCTGTGGCTCGCCATCCAGTCACCATTTGCTTCAACAAATTTCTCAATGTTTCCCTCTGGGTGCTGATGGATAACAATGATTTTTTGAGGGTCATCATCACTGCAGCCTCTGTACAAAGGCTGAATATTAAACTCTCTATGCCTTCTGGTAGCTTCTTTGCTGTCGAAAATTGCAGCCCACTCATCAAAGGTGCTTTCAACCTTAAAAGTAAAAACTGAAGTGACAGTAGAAGACATCGATGATTTTTAATATGAGTAAACAATACCCAAACAAAACAAAACTGACTAATAGTTGTGGTAAAAACTAGATATAAAAGCAAAAGTTCTGCTAGAAATAGCTAATGCAGATACCAAGAAAAATCCTCAAACGAATCATCAACTTGATTGTTGTTCTAATCGTTGCAATTGTTGGGTTCATCAAAGTAAAACACCCATTTAGCTATTTAGTTGGAGTCCCTGTTGCTAGTTGGGTCGTTTATCTTTTATGCAACGCAATGTGCACAGATATTCTTTTTGGAGAAACATTAGGCTGTTCAGAAAAAAGTATTTACAAGGAGAAATAAGCTAGCTTACAAATTAAAAAATTCTCAACCAGAGAATAAACCTTTATATCCAGATCATTGGTAGTACTTACAAAGATAAACCTACGTTAAAATAAAGAAATAAATCAATAAAACTACTATTAACTTCATAGCAAGACTAATGTTATTTGCTTTACTCAGTTGGAAATAATCCTTCTTTTATCTGAATTAATACCATGTCTTTTAATAGGCTATTTACTCGGGCGATTTAAAGAAAATTTATCTCTAACGATTTCTCGTCCACTAATTAGCTATGGAATTCCTATCAGCTTGATGGGGATATTACTTAAGTCTGGACTAGAATTGCCCTTAATAGAATCTGCTGCATTAGCATTGGTAGCTATTGGCTTTTTAATGACTATATTAAATCGCCTTCCTAGTGTAAATAACCTTATACAAAACAGAACGCTTCAATTAGGGAGCGCATTTGGAAATACAGGGTATTTTGGAATACCAGTTTCACTAGCACTGCTTCCCGATCATGCTTTGATTTACAGCATTGGATTTGACCTCGGTGCGACATTAGTGATTTGGAGTCTCGGACCAATACTGTTAACAGATCCTTCAAAAGTTTTAAGTTCTAATAGATATTGGAAGAATTTCATAAAAGGAATATTTAGCAGTCCTGCTGTTAAAGGATTAATTGGCGCGTTAATTATTCATTCATCTCCATGGGATGAACAAATAACAGACTTACTATGGATTCCATCAAGAGTTGTAATTGTTCTAGCACTGGTAATCGTTGGAATGCGTCTAAGTTGGCTAAGGAAAGCCAATCTTTCAAGAATAAAAAACCAAATAACATCGATAAAAAATGCATTAATCATGAAACTGGTTGGATTGCCAGTCATTATGTTGATCATTTCCTCAGCAATAAGATTACCCAGCGTCATGCGAGAGGCCTTAGTACTGCAAGCAGCTGCGCCAACAGCAATATCTATCTTATTAATCTCCCAAGCAGCCTCAAGAGATGAAAAGGAAGCAACCTCTCTTGTTGTTTTTAGTACGATCACCGCACTCATATCAATCCCAGCTTGGTTGTTGATTTTAAGATTGTAAAAAGTTAACAACTATCGCCTTTTAACTCAGCCTGTCTAAGTTGTAAGAAATACATTTTTTTTAATGACCTCAGCTACAGCAACAAAGGCAACAACAAAAAGAACAGCGGCAGTAAAATCATCAGCAGTAAAGTCTCAATCAATTTATTCATCAACTCAATCTAGATTTGCCAGTTCAAAGTTAATACAAAACCTAGGTTCATCTAATAATGGGGTTCAATTCGATTTTTCAAGTGACTTAAGAACTGCATTTGGAAGGGACTAAAAGAACATGGACCTCTTAAAAACACTTTTTACAGTCGTCATATGTCTTGGTATTGGATGGGCAATCTCTAAAGGGATCATGTTTGGTTTAACTCATATTTAAAGTGCCTGATGAAGGTATTCCACAAATGACGAACTAGAAGTGATAGACACTTCATGGATGTAAGTCAAAGTCGCATAAGAAAAAAAGAACAAACAACACCAACTGAAAAATATATTTCAAAGATGCATAACGTAATAGCAGACCATTACTGAGGAAATTAATGGCTAATGATTGGGAACCAAAAGAAGAACACCAAGCTATTATTGCAAGGAGTCTAGAATTTATTTTTGATGAATTAGCTGAGTTACAAGAGGCTTTACACTGTCCAAATTCATTTATTGTTGAAATAGCCAATAAAGTAATATCAGAATATAAAACAAATCAAATCACCATTAGAAGAGATGAAGAATAAATGGAATTTCTACAATCACATGACTTAAACCAATGGGGTCTTTGGACTCCACTTATTGGAGGTATTCTTCTTTACGTTGGTTTAAATATTAGAATCACTGAAGTTGATCCTAATGAGTAATAAAAACATGACAAATGAACTTGACTATAGAAAAACGTTAAATTTATAAAAAATTGTAGTTGGGGATGAAGCAAGGAACTATTGAACTAATTCTTTTTGGACTAATTTTCTTGAGTCTTCAATTTTGGTGGATAAGGATGACCATTAAAAATGGTCGAACTGGAGAAGTAGATAAATGGGGGCAAAAAACAAGTTCCAAAAAACTAAATGAATTAGAGAAAGCCAAGCAAGATTTAGAAAAACTTTTTCGATCTTAATTTTCAAGATCAATAACAACTTTTCAATTAATGAACTATCAAATTCTGCTCGAAAGCTATGCGTCTGGTGAAGCTATTAGTAAAGACGAGTTATCATTGCTGGAATTAGAACTTGATTCTCAACTGGAATCTATTAAATTTTCTCGCACTCAAGGTTGCACTGAAAAAGCTCCTAAACACATTTGCGTAGTTGCTCAAGTATGTGAAGGTAGTAGTTGGATCACATGCTTGGCCTCAATATTAGATAAGGCTAATCCACTCTCTCTAGGTAAGAAATCAAGAGGAGCAAAAGTCATTGATGCACTTCTATATAACAATTATTTAATGAATTAAACTAAGAGCAGCAATTTTCAATCCATTTTTATCACTCAAATTATTATCAAAAGAATCCAATGAAGAATGATGAAAGTCGTGAAGAGAGAAAAAAACGTTTTAAGAGTATTTCCAGTGAAGAAAGAAAAAAATTGATTAGGAAGAAATTAGAACTACAAGGTTTAACAGAGGGAAGCGGTGTGAGAGAAGAGGATCAATCATCTTATGACAAGGAAGAAATGATAGATTTAATCCTATTAACAAGATGTTTTCAAAAGAATAAATTTCAATAACTCATCCAAGCAAAATTTGTTTTAAGAAGTTAGTTCCTGCAAAATGGATATATGGATAAACCTATTAAAAAAAAGAAAATTACCTTTGGAAGGTTTGCAGTACGTACTCTTGCTATTTCTGCAAGTACTCTAGCGCTATTTGATTTTCTAAAAGGAGAATATCAAGCTGGATGGCTTCTAGCACTTGGATGGTTAACAATCGTGATCGGGGAGAACAGGATGTTTAATGGTGAAAAGACAAATGAAGAAACCTAAGAGAACGATCAACTGTTAACTATCAATAAATACATCTATAAAATTCATTCAGTTTTTACTCCCTATGCCACCATAAAAAAGAAAACAGGATATGAATCTTTCAATATTGAGACATTTTATTTCAACCAATTAGTTCTATGAGTGAAACCCAGAAAAATAAAAACTTTAATTTAACTGAAATGAAGTTCAAGTTTAATGATCTATTTACTGGAATTGCTTTGCTGTTGTGTGCATTTTTATGTGCGTTTAGCCTTGCACTAATTGCAATAAGATTAGGCCCAATAGCTAAATGGGCTAATTATCAAACTATTTGCGTAGAACAAGAAAGTTTAAAATCCCCAACAGAGTGGGCTGTACGTAAATGTAATGGAAGGTCAAAAGTTTATCAAGTGAAGTGAGAGCAATTCAATTAAAGTTGAGTTAGAAGTTTTCACCATTCAGATATTCACGTTTTCCTGAAGAAGCGATCACATAAATTAGTGATTTAGAGCCAAAACAATAAAAATCCTGCCAAAAGTCCAGACATATGACCAAACAGACTAATTCCAGGGAGGAATGACCAAATAATTCCAACGCCTGTGAGTAAAGAAATAGATTTTAGTAATCTTGGATCTTTCTTTAATTCGCAACTGATTGAAAGAAATTTATTCTTTCCATAAATAGTTGTCATTAAAATAAAAGCGTCGATACCAAATAAAACACCACTGAAGCCAATGGCTAGAGACATAGGATTTCCTAAAACTAAAATATCTAGGCACCAACAAATAAATGCTTGGAGAGGCATTATCAATGCAACAAAAGCTAGAAAGAAATAGTCACTTTTAAGGCCTAGTGATTTTAGAAAATATCTGGCCACAATAATTCCAGAGACATTTGCCAATAAATGATTTAGGTCACCGTGAAAAAAATGGGACGTAATCACCCTGTATGGCTCATAAAACAAACGACCAGACCAATAAGCAATGTAAGTCTTATCAATTATTCCTAAGAAATCAGTTGCAATGAAGCAAATAGTGCAAGCAAAAAAGGGGACAAAATATTGCCAATCATCTTTAGAAATTTTCTCAATCATTCGTACAAAGAGTTGCCGATAATCCAATCGTACACTGAGAGTATGATCAGTACAAAAATGGAAAAGGTTAATTCTTTAACTATGCGAATAAGCTAAAATATTTGCTTTTCAAGAGCTTCATCAATAAATAAGGGTCTAAAGCCTAGGGTATAACAAAGCTATTTTAGATATAGATGAACATCGAATTAAAAAAGAAACTAAATCTGAATAGTTATGAATGGTGGAGAAACCACCGAAGATTTGTAACCCTTGGATTATTTCTGGCGTTTTTTGCTGGCTATGTCAGAGGTCCTTCAGCGAAAGACTTCAAAGTTAATGATATTTGCGGACGTCTTAGCGCTGATTTGATTACTGGGGAAGAAGCTGCAAGAGGATTAAAATTAGGGAAGCAAAGAATCGATGGACTAGAGGGAGAGAAAGCTAATATCACTAATCACTACTACCATGCCAAGTACTACTGCCAAGGCTACACAAAAGGTAATGTAGGCTTGGGATACTAATTAACATAATTACTAAAATAGCCAGAGAAAAGCATTGCACTTTTCACGCCGCTTTGACGGATCTGGCTTTTGGACTAAGCTTTGACGGCTTTAGAACTTGCTTTTCTTGCACGCCTTGCAGGTCTTCCTGCTACAGCCTTAGATGTTGCCTTTGAAACTGACTTAGCGCTTGAAGTTGCCTTTTTTGCCTGAGCAGAAGCTACTTTCTTAACTGCTGTCTTAACTTTAGAAGTCTTAACTTTTGCTTTAGCAGCACTCTTGGCTGGAGCAGGTTTACTTACTGCCTTCTTAGCAATTGCTTTTTTAGCTACAGGTTTTTTGACAGCTGTCTTTTTAGCAGCGGGTTTTGCTGAAACCTTCTTAGCACTTGTAGTTTTACGAGTACGGTGAGAAAGAATCAAAGCCCACTCATCAGCACTAACATTTGCAGGCTTATTACCATGGACTTCAGAAACTTTTGCAGCTTTCTCAATATCCTTAATTAAGTTTTTCCAAGAAGCCGCGTAACGTTTATCAGATTGAGATTTAGCACCACTCTCTACAAGAGTTTCAACAACTTGTGATGCTGTTACTTTTTTTCTTCTTCTGTTAAAGATTTCCTTTTGAAGAGTAGCGATCATGGCTTCGCCTTTAGCGCTAACTTTGATACTTAATTGAGACATTGAATTAAGAATTACCTATATACAACATCTAGCACATTGTGGGTATCCAAACCGAACAATCTATTTACATGTAGATGTAAATAGCATTTGCATCTTGCTAATTCCTATAAATAAAGTTCAAAATAAGGCGAAAGATGAAAAAAACAAGTCATAGTCTTATTTAAATAAAAGCAAGGAAAGTCTCACTTAAAGCAAAAATGACTATCAAGAAGGTATTAATGCTTTATTCTTTATGAAAAATCGATCAATTAACTTAGCTATCTATTGAAAATGTTCTTTCTAATTTTGCTTTAATTTGCTTTAAGGACGGTTCTGAGACCTTGAGAATTTTTTTATAGAAGCCAAACAGTTTAAGACAGGCCAAGGGAACAAATATTGTCAGTAGTAAGGTTTTGGTAGTAATCATATGAATGTTATAAGCCAAATCAATTAGAAACGTACAAATATTACTTGTTAAAGCTATGTATAAAAACAAAGTCTTTCGTAAATTTTAGTTAAGGTCAAGAAGTTCAAGAACGAATTAACCAATTAAATAAAATGAAAGACCGGAAGGATCTAAAAGCCCTTATTTACCAAGTCGCAGCAGCAACAGATAGAGGTCAAAGAATGAACGCGATGATTGCTCCTATGTACCAAAATAAATTAGAAGAGATGAAGAAACTGGTTGAGGATCTACAGCCACTGTCAGATGAAATAACTCAGAGTTCTATTGAAGGTGAATGGGAGCTTATTTACTCATCAGTTGAGTTATTTAGAAGCTCTCCATTCTTTTTAGCCATTGAAAAGGCCTTAAACGACAAATCAAAAAGCGATTTATTTTTCAAGCTTCATCTTTTACAAGTAGGATCATTTGGTTTGTCAACAGTAGGCAGAGTAGGTCAATATCTCAATTTTACTAAAGGAGAAATGATCTCTACCTTTGATACTACGATCTTTGGTCTTACAACTATCCCTATCCTTGGTTGGTTCAAACTTTTGCCTACCTTTGGCGGGCGCGTCATAACGCTTGCTAACAAACTTCAGTTAAAAGACAACATACTTTCTATGGAGTTAGAGAAGACTAAGGTGTCAGAGGTTGATGGTCTGGGAAAAATCCCCTTTGTAGATAGCATTCTCATGGAAAGGTGGTATCCAGTTAAGACCGTATGGAAACTTCTACCATGGAATAAAGAAAATCCAAATTGTGAGATTAGCGTGATCTATGTGGACAAGGATTTAAGAATCATCCGAGATATGCACGGAGCATTGTTTGTTTACATACGTCCATCAATACCTCTTCTTAAACAAACAACAATTTAGTCAATATTTTTTTTAATATTCAATTGTTTGAAGCAGTCACTAAGAAATTGTTGTAGAAACTCTAAAGAAGAAAAAATCTCTTAATTAAAAAATAAATGAGAAATCCTGAAGTAATAGTTATTGGAAGTGGTATAGGAGGTTTATGTTGCGGCGGACTACTCGCAAAAGCAGGTAAAAAGGTCCTAATTCTTGAGGCTCACTCAAAGCCAGGAGGTGCTGCTCATGGCTTTGAGAAAAATGGTTATAAATTTGAATCTGGTCCATCTCTTTGGAGTGGAATAGGTAGTTGGCCTACGACAAATCCTTTAGGTCAGGTCCTTAAAGCTCTTAACCAAAAAGTTGATTTAATTAAATATCAGGATTGGAATGTTCAAATTCCTGAGGGTGACTACACAATTGGAGTTGGAGATAGACGTTTTCTTGATCAGATCAATTCAATTAGCGGAAAAGATGCCATTAAAGAGTGGGAAAATTTTATTCAAGTTATTAAACCTATTGGTGCAGCAGCTAATGCAATTCCTTTATTAGCTCTAAATCAAAACAAGGAAACCGTTTTTCAGCTCTTAAAACGTAGTAAAACACTTCTCACACACTTGAAATCTTTTAAATATCTTGGAGGTGGTTTTGGAAATTTAGTTGATGACCATCTTAAAGATCCATTTTTAAGAAATTGGGTTGAATTACTTTGTTTTCTAATAAGTGGTTTATCTAAAGACGAAACAAATGCAGCAGCTATGGCAACACTTTTTGATGATTGGTTTAAACCCGATGCCTACTTGGAATATCCAAAGGGAGGAAGTGAATCAATCGTTAAGGCACTATTGGATGGGATTTACTCATTTGGAGGGGATCTTCAACTAAATTCAAAAGTTAGTCAGATAATAATAAAAAGGAATAAAGCAATCGGAATTGAATTGAAAAACGGTGAGAAAATATTTGCAGATCATATAGTTAGCAATGCAGATATTTGGAATACTGTTGAGTTAATACCAAAAGAGATATCCCAACAGTGGAGAGAGAAAAGGTCAAGGACTCCAAAATGTAAGTCATTTCTTCATCTACATCTTGGGTTTAATGCAGAAGGACTAGATGATATTCCACTTCATTCAATATGGGTTAATGATTGGTCTAAGGGTATTACAGCCGAGAGAAATGTTGTAGTTCTCTCTATTCCATCGGCATTAGATCCAACAATGTCTCCACCAAATAAGCACATACTTCATGGGTATACACCTGCGAATGAACCGTGGGAAAGATGGGAGGGGCTTAAAATTGGTTCAAAAGAATATGAACGTACAAAAGAAGAGAGGTGCTCAGTCTTCTGGGAACCAATAAAAAAATTAGTGCCTGATATAGAAGAAAGAATCGAAGTAAAAATGCTAGGAACACCACTTACACATCAACGGTTTTTAAATACAAAAAATGGAAGTTATGGTCCAGCCTTATCAGCTGCAGAAGGGCTTTTCCCAGGAAATAAAACTCCAATTAAAAATCTATTGTTGTGTGGCTCAAGTACATTCCCAGGGATCGGGATACCACCTGTAGCAGCCAGTGGTGCCATGGCCGCCAATACAATTCTTGGATCCAAATTTCAAAGAGATCTAATTGAAGAGCTAGGCATATAAAAAACGCCTATGGTTGCTAGATAACGTGAAAATACAAATCAAATGACCAACTCACTCAATAAAGCTTTTACAGGAGTAATTGCTCTTGCTCTGATTGTGATAGCTGTTGGTCGTATCCCCTTTTCCAGAGAGAAAGAGCTTTCAAATTTATGCAGGGAATACTACACAATGTACCTTAATCAGAATGACTATTCATTAAAGGAAAAGAACGAGAAGATCAAAGTGATTGCTGATAAAACAGGTCTTAAAGCTGAGACAAACAATGTTGGTAATTTTTGCAATTCGTTCTATTTCAACCAAAGATAGATTTTGAATAAACAAATTAGAAGAGTTGATCTGAAAAATTTATTCAATTTCTAGTAGGTACAAAAACATCAGTAATTGTATCGATAGATTTAGGATCAATTTAGTAGTTAAATAGTGTTAGTAGCGAGGAAAATCATGAAGAAAGAAACTTCATCAAATGTCCTTGAAAAAATTGATATTGCTAAAGAAAGAATCAAGGAATTAGAAACAATGATTAATCTTTGGGAAGGCGGCAAAGTAGCCAGCTTTTGGGATACTGAATGCTCCACAAATCCATCCTCTCCGAGTTGCCTTCTCTTTAATGATTGACCTTCACTGGATAAATCTCTAAGCCAACTCAAGCGAATAATTAAATATCAGAAACTCCTCAATTAGCCTTAGTAGGTCAGCAAAAGGCATCCAAGAGCCTTAAAGATCTTTTAATGCACTTCAGAGATAAATTTCTTTATCTGGTGAAATCTACATTTTCGAACTCATGATTCATAAAAAAATTTTATAGAGTTAAAAAAATCGTTGATAAAAATGCCTGAGCTAGAAAAAGTCGTTTCATCCAGTGACTTTGATGATTGGTTTTCATTGAACGACACTATTATGGGTGGCTCAAGCAAGGCAGTTTGTAGAGCCTCCTCAAAAGGCCTCTCCTTAGAAGGTGTTGTAGTTGAGGAAAAAGGGGGTTTTGTTAGTTGCAAATCTCCAATATTTTCACCTCTTCTAAATTTATCGAGTTATCAAGGTTTTGAATTAAAAATTGAAGGTAAAGGTCGAACTTTAAAATTTGGAGTTTCCTGTAAGTACGGAATTTTAGGCTTAAAAGAATTTTTCTTAAATAAGTCACCTGGTGGGCTCAGATGGGTAGCAGAAATAGATACAAAAAGATTTGGGACAACCATTATCAAAGTTCCTTTTGAAAGTCTTGAACCAACTGTTCTTGCAAAAAAAATCTCTTTACCAATTAAATTCAAATCAGACTCTATAAGCCAATTTCAATTACTACATTCTAAATTCGGCAGACCAGGAGAACTTAACCCTGGCTTTAAGCCTGGAAAGATAAATTTTCTATTGCAATCAATTAGTGTTTATTAGCATTATCAGGAAAGCATACAAACTTAGATATTTCTTATTTCTAAAGTAATACTGGACAACTGACGTAATAAAAATATTTCTCAAGAAAAACGAACAGTAAAAAAATTAAAGCTATGAAAAAATATTTTTATTGTTTATAATTTGATTAATTACATAAATGCCCTTTGAAGTGGGTGGATAACTTAAATATATAACCACAACAATATGAAGAATAAAGACTTACCATCGATATGTGGATTTGAATTTGCAATTAACGAATTAGTAAATAAGGAGAGGAATAGTAGACAATTCAAGGAAAATTTAAATTTTGAGAATGTTAATTCAGGATTTGCATGTGCCCTCCATATGCATCAACCAACAATTCCAGCAGGTAAGAATGGAGAGCTCATTTCACATTTGCAATATATGTTTGAGCACACCTCAGAAGGAGATAATCACAATGCCGAACCATTTGCTCAATGCTATAAACGTCTAGCTGAAATCATTCCAAGCCTGATAAAAGATGGATATGATCCGAAAATAATGCTTGATTATTCTGGAAATCTTCTATGGGGGATTGAACAGATGGGTCGCGAGGATATTCTTTCCTCGTTAAAACTACTGACCTGTGATGAGACAGTTCATCCACATGTTGAATGGCTAGGAACCTTTTGGAGTCATGCTGTAGCCTCTTCAACACCACCCTCAGACTTTAAATTACAGATATCAGCTTGGCAACATCACTTTTCAGCATTGTTCGGAGAAGATGCATTACGTCGAGTAAATGGATTTTCTCTTCCTGAGATGCATCTTCCAAACCATCCTGATGTTCTTTTTCAATTAATAAAAGCTCTTAAAGAATGTGGGTATCGATGGGTAATGGTTCAAGAACACAGTGTTCAGAATATAGATGGCTCAAGTCTCAGAGACGATCAAAAATATATTCCCAACATGCTCAAAGCTCAAGCAAGTAATGGAGATACGATCTCTATACTTTCACTAATAAAAACTCAAGGGTCAGATACAAAGCTTGTTGGTCAAATGCAACCTTATTACGAGGCACTAGGGCTATGTAAACAAAATTTAGGTCAACATATTATTCCGAAGCTGGTTTCCCAAATTGCTGATGGAGAAAATGGCGGAGTGATGATGAACGAATTTCCTCAAGCTTTTATTCAGGCGTATAAAAGAATTGGCCCAAAAACAAATATAAGTCCCACAATTGCTATGAACGGATCTGAATACCTCAACTTCCTAGAGACTTCAAATGTAGATGAAGATACTTATCCAGTGATACAAGCAATCGATCAACACAAAATATGGGGGAAAATATCCGGACCAATAACACCAACAAAATTTAAAAAAGCAATTGAAGTATTAAAAGAGGAAGATCAATCTTTTTCTTTGAGTGGAGCTAGCTGGACTAACGACTTAAGTTGGGAAGATGGATACAATAACGTTTTAGAACCAATTTCAAAACTTAGTTCATATTTTCACGAAACATTTGACCATTTAGTAGCTCAAAATCCATCGCTAACAAAAACGCATAGTTATCAAAAAGCACTCCTTTACCTTTTGCTATTAGAAACTAGCTGCTTCCGTTACTGGGGACAGGGGAAATGGACTGATTACGCTAAAACGATCTTCGAAAAAGGCGAAGAGGTACTTAGAAACATAGAAATTTCATCTAACTAAAGTTGACTTATTTTGTAAAGGCATCAATCAAAAAAAAGAAATAACTAGCATAAAATAAATTTTTGCGTTAAGGTCACCGACCAAGGCTTTAATGAAATGACTAGTACAAGTTTTGATAAAAATGGACTTGATAAAGCAGGTATTCATTGGATGCAATATCTTTCAATGACATCAATGTCATTGCTTATATTTCTTATCGCCTTAGACAAAGCTGTTCCAAGTTTTCATCAATTTGTCTTACTTTCAATGGCCAAAGCAGGAATTATTTGCAATGGGATGGCTGGATAAAGCAGTTTGACAAATCTACTAATCTTGCCAAAGCATATATAACAAGAAAGAATTTTTAAATAATGAAAGACAAATTCAATCCAGATAACGATGGTTTTGATCCATCAGAGGAATACTTCAAAAAGAAAGGTGATAAATATGAAAATGAAACTGAAGAATATTTCCCTCAAGAGACTTCTAAGCCCCCCCATTATTAGATCAACAAAGGAAGGACTGAGCTTAATTTAAAATTAACTAATTATTTATTGCCTATATGGAATGAACGTACCTTCTGGATAAAGTCTTGAGATTGCATTGAAACGCTTTGAGATATGACGTTCTTTATCAATGTTAACTTTACGATTAAGTACTAAAACGTTATGAACCATCCATAGAAAAAAGCCAACAAGCCAATACCAAGATATGGGATGAGCCAAAATTTTTAAATATGATCTAATTTAGGATGGCAATTTAGACAATTTTTTTCATAAGTATTTAAACCTTTTGTTACTACCCCAACATAAAATTAGATTTTCATAAAAGATTATTCAAGACTTTTACTCTTTTAACATCATAAATAACATTGTTGGATTAGCTAGAGGTATTAGACCCATTTATTAAACATGGAAATATTTAGAGCAAATGAAGCGACACTCATAGCTAGTGAACTTATCCCAACTAGATTATTCATAGACTTTTCTACCATAATTGTTCACAGGATAAATCAGTGTATTTAGGCCTCGTATTGAGATTCTAAAAACTGATTGAACCATTGCAATAGCTGTAAGATTCTCTAGTGTTGTTTTTTGAAAAAGTCTAAAAATATGAGCTTTTCAAATGTCTTTCCATGCATATTGTTTGGCAGTCGTTCTCTTCTGCACTGCTAGATATAGAGCAGTATGTAACACACTCAAGATAATCTTCAATTGGATCAACTTGTGCTTGGGACATTTTTTTAGCATCAATCGTATTCATAAATGTCTCCTACAATTAGGGGTAATCTATCCTTTCTTTTTATTTTTTTCTATCGGTATTACTTACTAACTTATAAGCATAAGAAATACTGATGCATGAATCAAAATTCAAATAACTTTTTTGCTACTTTCTCAACTTTATTCTTATTCCTATTCTTTCTCTAATAGATTTTATCGGAATCATATCTTTCATTTGATCATCAATTTGCTTTCTAATTAAATTTCTAAATAACTGGGAAAGCAAAACCAGAGTCAAAAGTGATAAGACAAGGGTCCCCAATGCGATAAATGAATAAGAATCCATTTTAAAGTTCTCTATATATTGCCCATTCATCACCAACAGAACTGACCTCAGAAAGCAAAGCAACAGCTATTTCGGAGTGATCAGAGCGTTTAACAATTATCTCTTTACCACCCATATATGGATCATTGAACTCGGATTTTGAACGGCTAGCCTCTAACTGTTCAGAGGGTGTCAAAACTTCAAGGATTTTAATCCATATCTCATCATCTGAAGCGAAAGGAGGAACAGCAAACTTACTCGGGCCATTTCCTTTGTTTTTATCCATATTATTTAATTCTCAGAATTAATCTCTTTGACTTCATTAATTAATCGCTCTTTTCGTTCAAGCGTAATAAATCCAAGAGATTCACACTCATTAATGTCTTGAATTGGATCAGATAGTCCATCGTGTTTCTCTAGCCATCCCTCAGTGCATCCTTTACACGCTAATTCATTTAATTCACTAGCCAATGACTTTGCTTTCAAGCTATCCATCAATAAAAATTTAAATACTTCTTTCTCTCTACTTTACAGTCATTCAATAACTCAAGGAAAAATCAATACGCTTTTTTGAACAAAATTGCAAAGTTAAAAATTTTAACCTTTTAATAGATAAGTGGCATCAAAGAAAATAAGAATAAAAAAGTCAAGAAAGGAGCCTATGCAGCTTCCTTTTTGAATTCCCTATAAATAGAAATATCTATAGGTCTATTCACATCGGATTGAAAATCAACAATGTCTTGATAAATCTCATTAGGTAAAGGATCCATTTCGCATCTTGAATAACATTTGTTGTTGTCAATCTTTTTCAGTGAAAACCTGTTGCTTAGGCGCTTAAAGATAAACAATGTCACAATGCAACTTTAATTAGTTATATCGTTAGAAGCTGCAAATGCAATACGCAAAACTACTAGCCTTCTCGATTAATTGAGTGAGTAGTTATTACTATTATTTTTTTTTGTAGTAATTGCCACTTCAGACCATTTTGTAAAAAGAGCAATATTCAAATAGAAGATTAAACAAAAATGACTTTATCTCCAAATGAGATGACTCCATACATAAGAAAAATTCAACAAAAGTTTGATGAAGCTCAAACCTTTTTAGAGAAAAATGGTTTTCACCAAGCTACAAAAGGTCTTTTACAAGATATCCAAGATGCTAACGGCATAGATAAAAAAACAAGATAATATACTCCCCATACGATGTGATCGAAGACAACAAAGCTTTAGAAAGTTAAGTAAAATGGTAGACATATATATCCTCTACTATTCACTTACTGATCCATGGCAACAGAAATAACTGTTTTAGACTTCAAGCTTAGCAATACTTTTTCAGAGTATTGCACTCATATGAATGCCCCAAAGCAGCAGGCGATGTTTAAAGAGATGGGTGTCAAAACTTTTTATATCGGTGAATCTATGGGAGACCCTAAAAGAGCAACTGTTATGTTTGAAGGACCAGAGAATGTTTTATATAATATTTTCACCAGTCCTGAAACAAAGCCTATTGTTGAAGCCTCTGGTCATATCTATGAAGGAACAAAAATTACAAGATGGATAAACAATTGTCCAAACTGCTAATTTTCCCGTGTTGAAGGTTCTTATAAAATCGTATCTGGAATCATAGGTATTGAATGTTTTTTGCCGTCTGGGCTTACATAGATATTCTCTTTCCCATATTCTGTATCAACGATTTTTTCAAAATGAGTCCCCTCTGGAAGATGTAAAAAATATTTTTGTGCTCTGTTCATTTTATTAATACGGCTATTTAAAAATAACTAGGATATTTACCAACGACAACAAATTGACTGTTTTATGAAAGTTTTGGTAGCTAACTATTTAATTTTTCTAAAGCAGTTAATAATTTTCCCACTCTAGTTCCATTAACTCCAAGATCTCCACCACCATATCTTGATGCCGATTTAATTTGAATCTTCTTACCGATTTTTAAAATCTCCAAGTCATCTGGAAATCTGAAAATCAAACTACGACAAACCGCTTTCCAATAATTTTCATTACTCTCTAAAACATTGGTTCTAGGAATATTCTGAGCAATCGTGACAAGTTGATCAAATGTCTTTTCAACATCCTCAAATTCTTTCTGAAAGAAAACGCAATTCAGAGGGTTAAGACAGGGACTAAGACCTGATTTAGAGTCTGTCATATTTTCTATGAGTTCACATATTGATCATCACAAAAAGTTTATCGTCCTTGTGGTCTTGTTTTTCATAAATTTATTACTCAGTGATGTCTAGTTCTCTCTACCTAAAATACCCACGCAAAAAAGATTCTTCGATTAAGTTTATATCTATCGATTTTTAAGAATGAAACGTTTAGATAAAACAGGAATGATGCTTATTGTATTCAGTGTGGCATCGACACTTCCTTATCAGTTTCATTATCTTTCTTCTATGAGTTAAATCAAGTTAATCCCTCTCCCTATAAATAGTACTAATTAAAGGCCTTTTGATTAAAGGCGGCTTAGTTCCATATCCAATCCATATAAAACCAACAATTTCCTCTTCACTTGGATTTATCTCTGCGATTTGATAGGTATTAGGATCAGTAGTAATCTTTCCTGTTGACCACTTGCAACCAACATCATCAGCTACTAGTGAAAGCGACAAGTTTTGAATCGCGCAGGCACAAGCAGCATAATCTTCGAGTTTTTGAACTTGATTATCCGTACATACTTGAGTAGCAATAAGCAAATGGGAAGGGTTTAAAAATTTGTCTCTTATCTTTTTTAAATTAGAATCATCTATTGGCTTTTCACCAAACTTTAGAGTCAGCTGTAGTTGATATAAAAGTTCCCGTTTTTTCATCCCAATGTTGGTAAAGCGCCATGGAAAAGTCCTTCTATGACAAGGCGCTTGATTAGCTGCAACTATCGACTTTTCAATTACTTCTCTTGGCACACTTTTGTTTGAAAAGATATGAATTGTCCTTCGTTTTTTAATTGCTTGAGCTATTTCCATGATTTTTTCTAGAAGAAATTAACTAAGGTGTACGCCATAACGAGATTTCCGTGGCAATCTGACTAGAGAAATGAAAAAATAAAAAAAGTTTAAGTACCCCTACTTGAATCTTAGCTCTAAAAAACTAGGGTTTGTACAAGAATTACTTGTTAAGCAACTTGATCAAGAACTACTTTAGTAGGTTTTGAGAATATGGAGACTACTTGTCCCATGGGTGTCTTAAACACGCGTTCGATAATTTCTCCATCAATCATAATTAATTTCGTATTCAAGGATCCAGCAGGTAAATTTGCAGATTTATTTTTTAGAATATGCTTTAGCTCTGGGTACTGATCATTAGGTTTAAGAACATCTTTTAAATCAGGGTGCAGCTCAAAGATTGAGTCATCAAAGGCCTTAAACTTTTTCGTTAAAACCATAGTATTAGATAACTGTACGAACGACTTTTAACCTAATAAACTCTTGTCGTAAAGAGTATTTAAACCAAGATAAAACAAAAATTAATAAGACTTAAAAAAAAGCTTTAATGGAAAAATTCTTACTAAAGAAACTGCACCATTAGCTCAAGAAGAAAACTAGTTATTAGTTTCTTGTAGCATCAATCACTCGCTTAGCATGATGAGAAATAGACGTGACCTCAGTACTCCTATCATTTAATACTGACTGAGTAAAAACAGTAATAGCAGCAATACTCGGTGTAATAGGTAAAAACATAAACAAAGCTAACAAAGTACTGTTAGGCCTAAATAATCGTTGCATTCATTTTTTATAACTCCAGTAATATTCTCAACAACATTTAGGTGAGTTGCGTGTACGGGTTACCTAGAATAAAAGCTATTAGTTTGACCTGTAATACCATCTAAAAACTTTGGGTCTTTTCCAGAGCATTGAATAAATAGCTTCAAGTGCCTTTTGAGTTTTAGGAAGCTTGCAGCTAGGCCATGACTGTTGAGTAATCATCATGATTATTTCGGAGTCATTTTTATTTCTACATCGGATACCACCCATAAAACCAGAGCAATAAAACTCAGGCAAAAATACGTACAACCAAAACTCATCAACAGATGGATATTCGTAGAAAAATAAAGACAAAAAAGAGGGGGGCAATTAATGCCCCCCTCTTTTTTAAACACCTTCAAATTACTTTTGGTATGTATTACCTCTGTAAGTTAAGGATGCTTGCATCTGCTTTTTAGCATCTGCTTGCCTTGATTTGTAGACGTTACTTCTGTAACTAAGTTCTACAACTTCTTTTGGAGTAGCTTCTTTATGTTGAAGGTACTCTTTTCCTCTGTAAGTAAGAACAGTCATTGCTCTTTCCCGTAGTGCCCAAGACCCCGTTCCATGTCTCGAGTCTTACTGCAGCTTTGTTTTCAGCTGAACGTGTATTAAAAATAACAGAAATCTTCCTGAAACGATGTTCCTAGTGATACATAAAACAGTGAATTTTGTAGTATTAACCGAAATAGTTGCATTTCTTACTAGAAAGGAGCCTTGAATCAGGAAGATAAGTTAACTATTTATCCTCCTCTTTTTACAGAAGTTATTAAAGCACCAAGAAAAAAAGATCCTAAAAAGGCAAAAATGATCAGAGTAAATAACTGCAAAAATCCAGATTTAACATAATCTTGAAAAATCGAATCAAATGATTCCATACCACTTCAAGAAGGTAGACCATTTAGTAACCATACAAAGGCCTCATTATTAAGAACCCAATTTCTAAACACTAATATCATCACTATTAGATTAATCAAAAGAAGAACGAACAAACGAAGCTTTGGATCCTCTATCCCCATAGATCTATTGTAATTTTGTCTTTTAAGTAACATCAATTAAATAAGTTAACACTCTAGTATCTATAGGAAATTGAATAGGAGACAAAAGAAAGTGTATGAAGTTATCAGTACTATGAATAATTTTTCAATCCAATTTAAACGGCCTACCACCCTTACTTAAATAATCCATATATTTATCAGACTCTCTGAGGTAATAATTCCTGCTTTGCCCTATATATTGAGCTTCAATTAACAGATCAGTAACTTCAGGCCAAAAAGATTCAGGAACCAACTCGAGAGGGTTGATTGCATTAGGATTCCAATTCAACTCAGTCAAAAATAGAAACCAAATCGACTTGCACCTATTGAAATCAGATAAACAACCTGAATTCATATTATTCATTTATGAATTGGACTGATTGCGCTGCATTGTCGGCTTTAATTCTTGCCTCATCGATTGTTTCAGCCTTTGCTACGGCTACTCCCATTCGACGACCTTCCGTTGAGCTCGGCTTGCCAAACATGAATACATTTGTATTCGATTGGCTTAAGGCTTGCTCAAGTCCCGTATAAGCAACGTCTGTAGTTTCCATGGAAGCCAAAATCACTCTACTTGCAGAAGCTTCATGGCAAACTATTTCTGGGATTGGGATACCTAAAACAGCTCTAAGGTGTAATTCAAACTCATTTAAATTTTGGCTAATCAAAGTTACTAAGCCTGTGTCATGCGGTCTTGGTGATAGCTCTGAAAAAATCACCTCCTCACCCTTAATAAAAAATTCAACTCCAAACAAACCTACTCCACCAAGATTATCGGTAACACGTTTGGCAATCTGTTGAGCCTTCTCTAAGACACTTTCAGTTAATTCAGCTGGTTGCCAACTACATTGATAATCTCCATTTTTTTGCTCATGTCCTATAGGAGCACAAAATAATGTCTTACCATTAGATTGTCTAATAGTTAATAAAGTAATTTCCAAATCAAAATCAATAAATTCTTCTAATATGATTTTATTTGATTTACCTCTTGATTTTTCAATAGCCAAATTCCAAGCCTGTGCTAAATCATTCTTATTATTAACTAAGCTTTGCCCTTTACCCGAAGAACTCATGACTGGCTTAATTAATAAAGGATACCCAATCGTCTCTGCATGCAAATCAAGCTCAGATTGATTAACCGCATAACTGAATTTTGCAGTTCTTATATTTAATTCGTTAGAAGCCAAATCTCTAATTTTATCTCTATTCATTGTTATTGCAGTAGCTCTTGAGTTGGGTATTACTGTTATCTTTTGTTCGATTTCCTTTAGTACATCAACTGCAAGAGCTTCAATTTCAGGAATAATAATATCAGGATTACATTTATATATCACTTCTTTTAATTCACTACCGTTATTCATATTAAATACATTAAATTGATCAGCTATTTGCATTGCTGGAGCATCATTATACCTATCACATGCAATAACATAACAACCTAATCTTTTTGCTGCTATTGCTACCTCTTTCCCCAATTCTCCACTACCTAAAAGCATTATTTTCTTTGGAAAAACATTCATAATTATGTATAGGTCAAAACAAATATATAAATATAATATCTCTAAAACAGAATCAATTATTAGAAAAAGAAGTAGAAATTAACAAGCAATGGTGATTGAAGATGAGAAAAAATCCGATATAGACAATTAACAGAGACACTGAAGTGGCGGGGGAGGGTTTTCTCAGTTCATCAGTGTACTTGAGACTTATGGACAACTCAATTGATCAATCGCCGGTTAATTTTTAATTAGTAAGATAGAGGAATGGCATTTTAACCACCTCAAATAATATTTTGATTACTACTTCTGAGTATTGCAATGGTGTTGATTGTAGACATTAGCTACAACCAATCTGGCAACTATGAAAACGACCTTTAGGACAAACCTAAAAAAGTTATTCCTTTTTATAACCGCGTTTTAACCATTTTTCACTCACTATTTTTGGACTAACAACTGCATATCCAATCCAAACGATCCACCCTAAAAAGAAAGACCACAAAAATAATCCCACAGCAAAATTTGCCAAGGCATGTCCTATTTCACCAACACATAGAAAGAAGATAGGTCCAAAAAGGAAGGCACCTAAAAACACTTTCCAGTTGATAACGACTACTTTGTGGCCGTTAGATGGATTATAAAATTCAGGCATTACTTTAATCTATTGATACAATTTTTACATTAGTCCTATAAAGAGATGATTGGCAGTACAAGCTCTTTACGAGTGGAGAAAAGTTAGTTAAAAGGAAAGAATAACTTCGACTTACTTAGTAATGGTTGCTATGAAAAAAATTAAAGACTTCAGTGATTTGGAACAGTTCCCAGATTTAAAAGAAGCTCTTGTACCAGCTATTAAGACATTACCCTCCGGATCAATGAATACTAAAGTAGTCATTAGTGAAGGCGAAATTGTAGAGAGAGTGTATAAGACACCAAAAGGTGAAATCATATCTCTATTCCCAAATGATTTTTCGGAAGCTGCTGCCTAAATGTTCTAGTTAAACTCAGTTATTATTTTTGTCACGGTCGGAAGGGTTAATTCTTATTGTCAGTACAACAAGAAAAGATGACCAAAGAATCATCCAATATTGAGCAAATATGTAATCCTAATTTTATTGTATTTAATTGATAAATGTCTTCTAAAGAAGAAATCCTCTCCATACTCGAAGCGTTTGCCTCTACAGAGAGAATGGGATCATTCTTTTTAGACAATGCAACCGCCGACTTTTTGTTTATAAGACCAAGTGGGAATCCCTTAGATGCAAAAGGTTTTGAAAACATGTGGTCCTCAGGAGATCTTGTATTAGAAAGCGCAGAAATCACAAAGGTACACAAATTTGAACTCTTAGGTTCAAATGCTGCAATATGTGTTTTTACACTAGGCTCAAAATTTACTTATAAAGGGACTCAAAATGATGACCTCCCCACAGTTACTTCGATTTTTAAAAAGATTGATGAAAAATGGAAAGTAGCATGGATGCAAAGATCCTCAGGCCAATCAGATATGACTTTATGGAACGAATAATTTATATTTCCTTCTTAATGGTTAAGTATTCGTAAATTCTATTTATATCCTTACGTCTGAAGTAATCATTCAAACATAGAGATAATTTAAAAGAGAAACAGATAATTGTCGTAAATGCAAGAAAAGCCAAAAGTTGAAGAGTTAATTGCAGATTCAATGACATTGCTCTTAGTTAGAGCACAAAAATTACCTCAAAGGGAAAGGTTGGCAATTGCTCAAGAGTTCAGAGAATGGCTCAATGGTAATTGCAAAGTTGAAGATATATTGATTCTAGATACAAGAATCAAATAGAAATAACTACATAAAGTTGATAATCATCAATACTACTTATTTAATT
>OBPD01000006.1_pt1 | contig 36311 bp, 40 predicted proteins | sample 1494311 | NCBI WGS metagenome assembly OBPD01 (sample SAMEA3275629, study PRJEB22092) | marine metagenome | biome: Marine; feature: Surfacel waters; material: Sea Water | collected 2014-06-20T10:00:00+00 | depth 75 m | reverse complement strand
GACCACACAATTCTGCGCAAACAATTGGGAAATTACCTGCTTTTGTAGGAGTGAAATTTAAAATAGTTGGTTGGCCAGGAATGACATCTTGTTTAAGTCTGAATTGAGGCACCCAAAAAGCATGTATTACATCTTTAGATTCCATTTTTAAACTAACTTCTCTTCCAACAGGAACATGAAGTTCGCCCGAAATAATATCTCCTTTTGGATAATGAAAGATAAAAGCAAATTGCATTGCAGTTAACTCAATTGGTAATGATGATGAATTTTTTTTAGATGAAGACTCAATTGGACCAGAACCAATCCCTCCCCAAACTCTCTCGGCCTGATTATCCATTTGCCCACTGTGATCATGCATTAAAGGTTGCATACCACCCATTCGATCATAAATATCGTAGCTATATAAACCTACAAATAAAACAACAATTGCAGGAACTGCTGTCCAGAAAATTTCGAGAGAAATATTACCCTCTAAGTCAATGCCATCTCCAGTTTCTCCAGGTCTACGACGAAATTGGATAAGACTATAAATTACTAAAGCAGTCATACCTATGAAAAGTATGACGCCAATAATGAACAGGACTCGATAGAGTTCATCGTAAACAGGAGCATTCATGCTCGCGCTCACGGGAAGCATATCTACGTTGTACGCAACCCAAACTCCAGCTATTCCAAGAATTAAACTTGTTGTAAGAGTTAAGATGGCCGACAGTTTCGGCAAGAAGATCTCCTTTTCTATCTATAGGTTATGGGCAAAAGTAATTAATGTATCGGCTAATTGTTAATTCAAGATGAATAATTTTTTTAAAGAGAATCTTTATGTTCCAGTCAGTTTATTCAGGTGACGTGTAAGAAGTAATCGCTACGTTGAGTAAACAATGATCTTGATGGATTTTTGCATACGTGCAGGTTATTTATCCACCCAAGCCACTCTTTAGATTGGGCCAGCTTGCTGCTCACGTGGTAGTTGCACTTATCGCTCTTGTAGTGATAGGAGGCGCAACCAGAGTTATGGAGGCTGGTCTCGCTTGCCCAGACTGGCCCCTTTGCTACGGATCGTTTTTGCCTGGTAGGCAAATGAATTTACAAGTCTTCTTGGAATGGTTTCATCGCTTAGATGCCTTCTTCGTAGGGATTGTGTTAATTACACAATTTGCTTTCTCTTTGTACTGGGCAAAAACTTTACCTAAATGGCTTCCTTGGATCTATGGATTCTTGACTCTTTTGGTTTCTCTGCAGGGTTTTTTAGGTGCTTTGACAGTACTGCAATTATTACCATCTTTAGTCGTCATGGCTCATCTTGTAGTTGCATTTACTCTTGTTGCCATTATGAGTGGTGTGACTCAACAATTACTTAATCCAGGTAAATCAATTTTTCCAACTTGGCTTCGTTGTTTTGGATTTTTATCCCTTTTTGCAGTGATAGCTCAGTCTTTACTAGGAAGTAGGGTTGCAACCTCGTGGGCCGCTCAAAGATGCTTGGATTTTGGAGAGTCTTGCAATCTTTTAGGACTTCATCGAGTAAGTGCTATCCCAGTGAGCTTTTTGGTGATTTTATTTGTAATTGTTTCATCTTTACAGAGAGATGTTTTTATTAAGCAATGGCCCTATCTTTTAACGATTATTTTTTTGATCATTTCACAAATCCTTTTAGGAGCTTTTTCTATTCATCTAAGGATGAGTGAGCCTAGCCTTATCATTGGTCATCAACTAATTGCCTGCTTGTTAGTTGCCGTAATAGCAGCCTTGAATTTTAAAGGTAGAGGAAATGATGACTCTTCCCAATCACTTTATATAAATCAATCAACATTGGAGACATGTCATGGTTAGCTCTACATCAGAATTAATTACACAGCCCGTTAATCGTGAGGAAGTAGTTCCTTCTAGAAAGCGTATTAAACTGCCAGCCTGGCTAGAAGTCGTCAAACCAAGATTAATTCCTCTTTTACTTGCAACAACTGTTGGAGGAATGGCTCTCTCGGAGGAATGGCCATTACCCTCTCCAAGATTGGCATGCACTTTAGGAGGAGGAGCCCTTGCCGCTGCGGCTGCAGGAGCTCTTAATTGCTTATGGGAACAAGATCTTGATAAGCGAATGAAACGAACCAGTAATAGAGCATTACCTTCTGGTCGCCTTTCTCAGTCTTCTGTTTTTATTGGAGCAGTTGCTTGTACACTTGTTTCTTCAGCCCTTTTAGTAAGTGGAGTTAACTGTTTAGCAGCGGGACTTACTCTTTTAGGACTTTGTAGTTACGTACTTCTCTATACAGCTTTCTTAAAACCTAGAACATCTCAAAATATAGTTTTTGGAGGTGTCGCTGGAGCGATTCCCCCTCTTGTAGGAGCTTCAGCAGCGGCAGGACATATTGGATTAGGTGGTTGGTGGCTATTCTCTTTGGTTATGGTGTGGACCCCAGCACATTTTTGGGCTTTGGCCATCTTGTTGAAAGAGGACTATCGATCTGTTGGCATTCCTATGCTTCCTACAGTAAGTGGACCTTTTGTTACAGCTAAGGCTATCTCTGTGTATGGCTATCTAACTGTATTTTTAAGCTTTTTAGGGTGCTTCGTTTTACCTGAAGGAGGTTTATTATACGGAATTTTATTGCTACCTTATAATTCAAGACTTCTTCAATTGGTTTCCAGATTAAGAGATAATCCCGAAGATTTAGATCGTGCGAAGGGTTTATTTCGATGGTCTATTCTTTACATGTTTGGGGTTTGTTTTTTGCTGGTTATTAGTAGATTACAAGTGTCAATTGTTTTTAATGATCAGTTGATAGCTTTAATTAAAGACTTCTCTATCGGATTTTCGTAAATCTATAAAATAAAAATAAAAACTTTATGAACTTGCTCTCCAAAATTAATTAGAATTTGTTAGAAGATATCAGCTTATCTTTTTAGGCAATTTATTCCTAGATGTTTTTCATCAAACTTAGAGATTTATTTAAGTCTTATGGTCCTGTTATGGCTCTAAATGGACTTAACCTTGAAGTCCCTAAAGGTTCTTTGTATGGATTGTTGGGGCCAAACGGGGCAGGTAAAAGCACTGCACTTAGAATTATCTGTACTCTCCTTTCGCCTGATTCTGGTCATGTTGAGGTCGGGGGACATAATGTCTTGTTTGAGGAAAAAGAAACCAGACGAAGATTGGGTTATGTAGCTCAAGATGTCGCAATCGATAAAATACTTACAGGTAGAGAGTTGTTACAGCTTCAAGGAGATCTTTATCATCTTGATAAAAAATATAAGAGAAAGAGAATTGAAGAATTGATAGAGAGACTGGATATGCATGAATGGATTGATAGACGATGTGGTTCTTTTTCGGGAGGTATGAAAAGAAGACTTGACCTCTCCTCAGGATTGTTGCATGAACCAGAATTATTGATTCTTGATGAACCTACTGTTGGGTTGGACATAGAAAGTCGGTCAGTTATTTGGGGATTATTGAAGGAACTAAGAAATAAAGAAACTACAATTCTTTTAAGTAGTCATTATCTCGAGGAAGTAGATGAATTGGCAGATGAGATGGCTATTATTGATAAAGGAAAAGTCATTGCTAGTGGAAAACCAGATGATTTAAAAAAAGAACTTGGTGGAGATAGAGTGACACTTAGGGTGCGAGAGTTCAGTGATGAAGTAGAAGCTGAATCTGTAAAGAAATTAATTAAAAATATAAATGGGGTGTCAAATGTAGTGGTGAATCAAACGCAAGGATATTCTCTAAATTTTTTAGTGCAAAGTAATGATGTTATATCTAATTTGTCGGGTCATCTTTCAAAAGAAAATTTCGAAGTCTTTGCTCTTTCTCACAGTAGGCCAAGTTTAGATGATGTTTATCTGCAGGCGACAGGAAAAACGCTTATGGACGCTGAATTAGAACTTGCTGGTAAAAGAGATTTTAAGCTTGAGAATAAGAAATCGATGCGTTAATTAACTGTATTACTCCTGAATTATTAAACACATGATTACTACTAACCCATCACTTCAGAAGGAAAAGCAATCTAGAAATGATTTGAATGAAATGTCTCAGGAGATTTCTGCTTTAACTTGGAGGCTTTTCATTCAATTAATTCGACGACCCTCAACGTTATTTGCAGGGATTCTTCAGCCTTTGATATGGCTTTTACTTTTTGCAGCGTTATTCTCTAAAGCTCCTATTGATTTTTTGCCAGGGAGCAGTAGCTATGGAGAATTCCTTGGTGCAGGATTAATAGTCTTTACTGCTTTTAGTGGTGCTCTTAATGCTGGCCTCCCTTTGATGTTTGATAGAGAATTTGGTTTTCTAAATCGACTATTAGTTGCACCATTGAGTAGTAGAAGTTCAATAGTAATTTCGTCAGTAATCTATATAACTTCTATTAGCCTTTTGCAGAGTTTTGCAATAATGGCAACTTCTGCTCTCTTGGGTTATGGATGGCCAAGTCTGGGAGGTTTTCTTCTCATAGCAATAACCTTATTGTTATTGGTATTTGCAATAACTGGCCTAAGTCTTGGGTTGGCCTTTGTTTTACCAGGACATATAGAACTAATTGCAATTATCTTCATAGCTAATCTGCCTGTCCTTTTTGCTAGCACAGCCCTAGCCCCCATATCTTTTATGCCTGAATGGCTTGGATGGATAGCATCAATTAATCCATTAACATTTGCGATTGAACCTATTCGAATGGCTTACCACAGTTCTGTCGATCTGAGAGCAATTTTAATTGATGCTCCTTATGGAGAAGTGAATGGATATTCTTGTTTAGCAATTCTATTAATTCTTACAGTTGGATTATTTTTTCTTATCAGACCTCTTTTAAATCGCAAACTTGCTTGATAATCTTAATTTAGCGATTTAAAAGAACCTTGGAGTCTAGAAAGTATCAACTACAAAAACAAATTATAGAAGCTCTGAAGGCTAACGATAATGATTTATATTCTCTCCTGAAATCTCAATGGGCTCATCGTTTTGGAGTAGATAGCTTGGAAGAACTGAAAAGCCTAGATTTAGAACAGTTAAATCAAACCCCAAATAATGTAGATAATCAAAAAATTGATCAATCAAAAGAAAATTCTTTCGAGGGTGAAAAAGAAACTTCTATCAAAGACGATGATAATCAGTCAAAAGAAATAATAAACAAAGAGGTTGATGAGTCAGTTAAGGATGAGAATGATAAATCTTTTACAATTACATCTTATTCAATAGCTGACAAAGAAAATGATGAAGATAAAACTATAAACCCATACAAAGACAGTAGAAGTCAGCCTGAAATTAAAGCTTTGATTCCTTTGCCTCCTAAACCTAAATATAGTTATCTCAAGAAGTGGTTGTTGAGATAATAAGTTCTAAATTAGTTTTTACTAATTTCTAATTTATTAATTTGAGGTTGTATATCTTTTTATTTTCTTACATCATTCCAGGCATTCCCATTCCGCCCATTCCGCCCATTCCGCCCATTCCGCCCATTCCGCCCATTCCGCCCATTGGGTCTCCACCTTCAGCTCCTGGCGCTGATGGGGGCTCAGGTTTGTCAGCAATAACAACTTCAGTAGTTATGAGCAGTGAGGCAATTGATACAGCATCTTGAAGAGCAAGTCGTATTACTTTTGAAGCATCTAAGATTCCTGCTTCAAGCAAATCCTCGTACTCTCCAGTTTGTGCATTGAAGCCTTTGCCTAAACGCTTGATATCTGAAACAACAACATCTCCGTTAAATCCAGCATTTATCGCTATCTGTTTTGTTGGAGCAGTCAATGCTCTTTTTATAATTTCAACTCCAGTCTTCTGATCACCCTCTAGCTTTTTAGCTAAATCTCCAAGCCCTTCACTCAGTTCTAAAAGAGTTGTTCCACCACCTGCAACAATACCTTCTTCAATGGCTGCACGAGTTGCATTCAGAGCATCCTCAATTCTGAGCTTTCTGTTTTTTAACTCAGTTTCAGTTGGAGCTCCGACTTTAATTACAGCTACACCGCCAGCAAGTTTAGCTATTCTCTCATTTAACTTCTCTTGATCGTACTCAGAGTCTGTTTCGTCAAGTTCTCTCTTGATTGAGGCAATGCGATTAGATAGTTCGGTGTTTTGATTCTCATTTGCGACAATTGTTGTGCTGTCTTTTGTAATTGTTACTCTTCTTGCTTGACCTAGGTCAGAAATTTGAACTTTCTCAAGACTCATTGCTTTGTCTTCGCTTATTAATGTGCCGCCAGTTAATACTGCAATATCTCCAAGAGCAGCTTTTCGTCTCTCGCCAAATGATGGAGCTCTAACAGCTGCTACCTGTAAAACACCACGATTTTTATTTACTACTAATGTGGCTAATGCTTCACCCTCTACTTCTTCTGCAAGAATTATTAATGGTGTTCCGTTCTTTTGAACTGTTTCTAGAACAGGAATGAGATCGGCAATTGATGAAATCTTTTTGTCAGTAATTAGGATTGAAGGATTTTCAAATTCGCAAATTAATCGATCTTCATCTGTCACAAAATATGGAGAGCTATAGCCTCTGTCAAATGCCATTCCCTCAGTGATATCTAATTCGGTGGCTAGAGATTTGGATTCCTCAACAGTTATAACTCCATCAAAACTTACCTTATCTATTGCATCTGCAATCATTGAACCTATTTCCTCGTCTCCACCGGCACTTACTGTCGCAACTTGTTTAATAGCATCACCACTGACTGATTTGCTTTTTTTCTTTAGATCATCAACTATTTGAGCTACAGCCTTTTCCATTCCCCTTCTTAATTCGATTGGGCTGGCTCCGGCGGCTGTATTTCTCAAACCCTCTTGAACCATAAATTGAGCTAAAACTGTTGCAGTAGTTGTTCCATCTCCAGCTTTTTCTTTCGTTTTTGATGCAACCTGTTCAATGAGCTTTGCTCCTATATTTTCAAATGGATCTTCAAGATCTATTTCCTTAGCAATAGTTACTCCATCATTAACTATATCTGGGGCTCCAAATTTTTTTTCAATAACAACATTTCTACCTTTAGGTCCAATTGTGACTTTTAGAGCGTTGGCTAAATTGTTTACTCCTTTTTCGAGAGCACCACGAGATTCGTCTGAAAAACTTAGAAGTTTTGCCATATTTGATTTGAATTAATCTTAATCTCCCACAGGAAACACACATTAGGGGAGGCTAAATAAGTGGGGAAAGCCGAATTGTAATTCACAAATTATTCCCAATTTTTGCAGAAGGTAGTTAGTGTCAACGTATGAACGATCCTGGGGCTTTATTTTTTATTCTCATGGCTGGGTTGGCAGGGACTATGACTTTGATTTATTTCCCTTTGAGGATATTTCTTACAGCTACAGCAAGAAGTAGAAGATTAAAATTATTGCAGCGAATTAGAAGATTGAGAGATGAATTAGGACAGCCTCTTCAAAATTGATGTTTTCTTAACTCATAACCATCCCACCATCAACTTGAATTACCTGACCTGTTATGTAAGAAGCCGAAGGATCCGCTGCTAAAAACCTCACTGCCCCTGCAACATCTTCAGGGTTACCGAATCGTCCAAGCGGGATAGCAGAAAGGATTGATTCACTATTCAGATCTTTTGTCATATCAGTTGAAATAAAACCAGGGGCAACTGCATTTACAGTAATTCCTCTGCTGGCAAATTCTTTTGCAGCGCTTTGTGTGAGACCTACTACTCCTGCCTTGGCTGCAGAATAATTTGCTTGCCCTGGGTTGCCCATCAACCCAACTACAGAAGTTATGTTGATAATTCTTCCTTTTTTTTGCTTCAACATCTGCCTAGATACCGCTCTTGTGCAATAAAAAACACCACTCAAGTTAAGATCTAAAACTTTCTGCCAATCGTCCGTTTTCATTCTCATTAAAAGGCCATCTTTAGTTATCCCAGCATTATTGACGAGAACATCAATTTTATTATTTTTCTCCAATACTGTTTTTATTAATTCATTTACCGAGTTTTCATTAGAAATATCAGCTTGAAGAGGGTATGCCTTCCCTCCAAAGGAGTTTATTTCTGATACGACTTTATTTGCATTCTCCAAAGATGAAGAATAATTGATGATTACTTCTGCTCCTTCCTTCGCTAGAAAAATTGCAATAGCTTTACCAATACCCCTGCTTGCGCCAGTTACAATTGCAGTCTGACCTTCAAGTAATTTTGATAATGTCATAATCTTATGATTTTAAAATCGTTAGAATCGGATAATTATTTTATTTAACTTACTATTGACTTACTTGCTTTTTATAAAGACTTTAAGCTCAGACAGTAAAAATAGTTATTTTTACTGGTCGAATATATTGAATAAATAATCAATGAAGGGGGATCAGTTTTGCATTTGTTAATTGCGGCGGCAGGAAGTGGAAGTCGAATGGGTGCTGATAGAAATAAACTCCTTTTGAAGGTTGCAGGTAAGACGGTTTTAGAATGGACTTTAAAAGCAGCTTTCGAGGCTAAAACAATTTCTTGGATTGGAATTATTGGACAACCCAAAGATAAAAATCCCATTTGTTCAATTCTTGATAACTCAGTAAAGGCAGTTCAATGGATCAATGGAGGATCAACAAGACAGCAGTCAGTTCAACTGGGATTAGCTGCCCTTCCAAATGATGCAAAGTCTGTGCTGATTCATGATGGAGCAAGATGCTTGGTGAGATCATTCGTTTTTGATGAAATCTCAAAGATTGTTTCCAAGGGACAATCTGTTATTGCTGCTTCACAAGTCACTGACACCATAAAAAAGGTTGATATAGATGGTGAGATTATTGAGAGCCCTCCTCGCTCAGATTTGTGGGCGGCGCAGACACCTCAGGGTTTTCCAGTAAATAAACTGAAGCATGCTCATAGTGAAGCAATCTCCAAAGGATGGAATGTAACCGATGATGCATCCTTGTTTGAACGTTTGGGATTGCCAGTGAAAATATATGATGCAGGACCTTCAAATATTAAAGTGACAACTCCATTTGATCTCGTAATAGCAGAGTCTTTATTGTCTACTTTAAAAGACTAAGGCTCCCTTTGTCGCCATTCAAGATGGCTTGACTACCTAGTGGAAGTGATGCATTCCCACAGCAGTGTCCAATAGGCAGACTTGAAACGATTGGGATTTTAAGGTCTTGTGTTCGATCTTTGAAAATATCAAGAAGCTTAAACGTCTTTGATTTGTCGACGTCCTTCTCATCATCACAACCTGTAAACGAACCAAAACCTAGTCCAGATAGCTGTTGTAGAACTCCAGCCAATCTTAAGTGAGTTAGCATTCTGTCAATTCTGTAGGGAGCTTCTCCAATATCTTCGATGATTAGAATTGATTTTTTGAAACTTGGGAGATGTTCAGTCCCAATTAAGTGAGTCAGGACAGTGAGGTTGCCAACTATCAGACGCCCCTTTGAAATCCCGCCTCCCCACGGTTCCCCATAAATATCTGGTACGCAATTGCCAAACAAAATTGATTTAAGCCTGTCTTTACTCCAATCTGGTTCGGAACCTAAAGTTGTAATTAGTGGACCATGAATGCCTCCTTGAAATCCACTGGCTAGCCGTGCAAGAAGTATGGAAGTCAAATCAGAAAAGCCTATCATCCAACCTTCTTTCCATGGTTGTTTTTTTTCTAGCAATCTTGCTGATCCCCACCCACCTCTAGCAAAAGCTAAGAGAGGGTAATGATTTTTTGGGTGTAATTCATTAAATCTAACTTCATCATTACCTGCTAAATAACCCCATGACCTATCTATTTCATCGAAATGGTTACATATTAATCCCCATCCCTGAAGGACTTTGATCCCAGAGTGAAGATCTTCTTTTTTAGTTATTGGCGAACTTGCCGCAACTATGTGGAAATGATCTCCTTTCTTTATAGGTTCAGTCATTTGCGAATCTTGGTCAGTACATTAATTAAATAATCTTGCTGAAGACCATGCCAAGAAGTAATAAGCTGCCAAGTCTCACTTGATTGCTGAAATGCAAACCTGAAGTCTTAATACCTTTTGATTTTGAACTTAATAAGAAAACCTCTCTTTGCATTCCTAAAGTAGTTATCAACCAAAAAGGCCAATATATTAATCCTAAATTTGCTTTGAAAGCAGCAAGAGCTAGAAAAATACAAGTTAAAAAGTAGCAAAGAGAAACTGTTTTTAATGACTTTCCCCCGAGACTGATCGCACTGCTATTTAGACCAATTACTTTGTCTTCACTTTCATCTGCCATTGCATAAACAGTATCAAAACCGAAAGTCCAAAGAATAGTTGCAAGCCAACAAAATATTAATGTTACTCCTCCTGCTAAAGAAGATTCACTTGCTGCCCAAGGTATTAAAACTGAAAAACCCCAGCAAATAGAAAGAATAAGTTGGGGATATTGAAACCATCTTTTCGCTGATGGATATAAAAGAATAAAAGGTAATGATAGGGATGAAAGGAGAAGGCATAAATTCCTACTTTCTTGTGGGATTGAAAGAACTATAAATAGACTAAAAAATAACATTACAATTAGTAGTATCAATGCTGCCTTTAGAGATACTTTTCCATTGGCCAATGGTCTCTCTTTTGTTCTTATTACCTTCTTGTCAAACTTTCTGTCCCAAATATCATTAGCGATACATCCAGCACCGCTTACAAATAATCCACCTAAAATTATTATTCCCAAAATTAATAGAGAAGGAGGGGCTGCAGGAGTTAGCCAAAGAGACCAGCCAGAGGGAATGAGAAGTATCAATCTTCCGCTGGGTTTGTTCCATCTAAGAAGTTGAAAATAATATCCCATTTTTTGGGTAAGAAGATTATTCACGAAAATTCAAATTGATAATGATTTATAAGGTCTTCTCAATGGGGTGCTGAGGGTGTCAGAGTATTGAGGTTAAACCTACTTATTTATGTTAGGTGACTCAATAAATAATTCCTCTGAAAGGAATTCTATTGAATTAGATCTTGGCGAAAAGCAAGATGCTGAATTATGCCGTGTGGCAACAATTGATATTGGCACCAACTCAACGCATTTGTTAATTGCAAAGATTGAGCGAAAATTAAATACTTTTAGTATTGAACTTGCAGAGAAATCGACAACACGACTAGGAGAAAGAGATCCTCAGACAGGAGAACTTACATCCCTTGCTATGAATAGGGCTTTTTCAACATTAAAGAGGTTTAAGGATTTATCAGAAAGTTATAAAGTTGAGAGTCTTATTATTGCCGCTACAAGTGCAGTTAGAGAAGCACCAAATGGGAAAATCTTTATTGCTGAAATTAAAAAGAAGATAGGCTTAGATGTTGAATTGATAAGCGGAGCAGAAGAAGCAAGATTGATTTATCTAGGTGTACTTTCAGGGATGCAATTTGGAAATAAACCTCATCTCGTCCTAGACATTGGAGGAGGTTCGACAGAATTAATCCTTGCTGATAGCTCTGAGGCTCGAGCATTAACAAGTACAAAGATTGGAGCAGTAAGATTACAAAGAGAATTTATTAAAAAAGATCCAATATCCTCTCAAAATGAATTGTTTTTAAGGTCATTTATCAGAGGCTCTATGGAGTCTGCAATTGATAAAGTATCTAAGAGAATTGAAGCGGGAGAAATACCAGTTTTAGTAGCAACTAGTGGAACTGCTATGGCTATTGGGTCGTTACTATCTAATAAAGAAAATCATATGCAATCAAAATTACAAGGATATAAAATCACAAAAAATAATTTAGATATAATTGTTAGTCAGTTAATTAAAATGACACCTTCTGAACGGAGTCAATTATCCTCATTAAGTGAAAGAAGATCTGAGATTATTGTTCCAGGCGCTTTGATTTTGCAAACCATAATGAATATGGTCGATGTTAATGAAATTATTTTAAGTGAAAGAGCTCTTCGGGAAGGATTAGTTGTTGATTGGATGTGTCGAAATAATTATTTAAAAGATCAGCTGAGCTTTCAAGGATCAATTAGAGAAAGAACAGTTATTCATCAAGCGAAAAGATTTGGAGTTAATTCAAAACGATCAAAAAGTGTATCAGAATTTGCACTTGCTTTTTATGATCAGACTAAGGGGATTTTGCACAATGATAATGGTGAAGGTAGAGATCTTTTGTGGGCAGCAGCTAAGCTTCACGCTTGTGGTAAGCAAATCAATATAAGTGCCTATCACAAGCATTCGTGGTATTTAATCAAAAATGGAGAGCTCTTAGGTTATTCCCAAAGTGAGCATTTAATGGTTGCTGCTATTGCAAGGTATCACAGGAAAAGTTTTCCAAAAAAAAGACATGAATCTTGGCAATTATTGGTTGATGAAAGTCAAAGAAGTTTGGTAGCTGATATGTCTTTACTTCTTCGACTTTCATGTTCTTTGGATAGAAGACCAGAACCTTTGGTATCCAAAATAGTTATTGAAGCTAATAACAAGAAAGTTAATATAGAGCTGATTCCTAATAACTTAGGCCAAAATTTAGATCTTGAGAAATGGAGCTTAGCTAAGGCAATTTTACTTGTTAAAAAGATTATGGATGTTGATATAAATATACTTTAAGAAGATATCTTTTTGTCTAATAAAAAGATATCACTTCGCTGAGGATTAAGGGAATCATTTTGTCCTTTTTGAATATATTTTAATAGCATAATTGAAGTAAATAATCCTAAAGCACCCGATAAAATTACAATGATAAATGGATTGAAGTTTTTGTTTTTTCTAGTATTTTTCTTCTTAATCACAGGGCTAGGTTTAGGTTCATTTTTTTTCTTTTCATTAAGTTCTTCAAGAATAAAACTTGTATCTAAGTTTAATTTCTCGGCAATTCTTCGAACCATTGCTCTAATAAAAACTTTTTCAGGAAGTGCGCTTTCGTCCCCTGACTCAAGTGCAATCAATTGTTCTTTCCCAATTCTTAGTGAGGAAGATAGATCCTCTACTGAAAGATTTCTACCTTGTCGGGCTTCTCTGAGAAACTCACCAACAGTTCGTAATGAGGATTTTTTATTTGCGACATGAGAACTACCGCTTTTTCTTTCTTCACTTTTTTCCAATTAAAAACCTTTTGGGTATTTAGATTATTCTAAAGGCTCTGTAAAGTCGTTTGTCTCTAAAAGATAATTTATCTCTAGCTCTAGTCATTGTTAAAATACAATCCTTAGTTTTTATCTTTAACTCGACCTAAATAAATGTGAATGAGTAGGATTATAAAGCTTTGATCTATTATTACCGATCTTTAGAGTTGGACTGATTATATATAAAGTTGTTCTGATCAAATTTTGTTCTTGAGATGTTTTTGCCATCTCAGTCAAAGGTATGACTTTTATCCATTCGTCTGGCCAAGTTACTCTATATGCAATTGCTACAGGGGTGTTCGCAGGATAATACTTTATAAGTATGGATTGCACTTCTTCCACATGTCTTGCACTTAGGTAGAGACATAAAGAAGATTGAATAGATGCTAGCTTTTGAAGACTCTCCTTCTCTGGTTTGCCTGTCCTACCATCAGCTCTGCTTAGTATTATTGTTTGGGTTAAATCTGGAACTGTTAGTTCGAATCCTAAAGTTGCTGCTGTTGCTTGATATGCGCTTACTCCCGGTACTACTTCTACCTCAATCCCTTCATCATTTAATCTACAAATTTGTTCTGATACGGCTCCATATAAGCAAGGATCACCATCATGGAGACGAACAATTTTTTTACCTTCCTTATGCTTTTTAATTAAGATTAAAAGTATTTCTTCTAGTGTTAATGAACTTGTCTTTATCTTTTCACAATCATCTTTAACAAGTTTTGTTATTTGTATAGGAATGAGAGAGTCTGTCCAAACAAGAACATCTGCTGATTTAAGTCTTTGTTGAGCTCTTATTGTCATTAAGTCTAAAGCGCCTGGACCTGCGCCAACAATTGAAATCGGATTCATTGATTTCTCCCATTAATTGAGGAAGGATCGGGGAGCGCTTTTTTAGAAACATAAATTCTCCATATTCCTAATAAACCTGCACTAATTAAAAATAAGCTAATCAATTGTGCGATTCTTAGTCCTCCTTCACAAAAAGGTGGAACCCCACCCAAGCAGAGAGGATCAATTCTTAAGGCTTCTATCCAAAACCTACCTAAGCTGTAAGTGATTAAATACAAGCAACTTAAGCTACCAGGTGGAAGCTTAAGTTCTCTTTTATTTGCCTTTCTAAAAAGAAAAATAAGTATGCCAAAAACAAAAATATTCCATACTGATTCATAAAGAAAGGTAGGGTGAAAATAATCTTGTGTTGAGAAGATTTCTGGCCTAAATCTATAAGGTATAAATAATTTCCAAGGTAAATTTGTAGGTATCCCAAAAGCTTCATTATTAAAAAAATTTCCCCATCTACCTATTGCTTGGCCTAATGCAACTGAGGGGACCAAAACATCTATAACATCCCAAAAAGGTTCTTTTCTCCAGCGGCAAAAAAATATAATGGATAATGTACCCATTATCAGTGCCCCATGAATTGCAATTCCTCCTCCCCAGATTTCTAGCGCACTGGGAATAGGAATATTTAAGTTCAGGAAATTAATTGAACTCCAGAAGTTTTTGCCAGTGTAATTTCTCCATTCAAATGCAACATAATAAATTCTTGCACCAATTACAGATGCCAAAACTAAAATAGGAAGTAAATCGTTAATAAGGCTTTTTTTTAATCCTTTTTTTGAGGCCAACTCACTTGATAAATTTAGACCTACTAAAACTGAAATAGCTATTAGCAATCCATACCACCTTAAAGAAAAAGGGCCCAGTTGAAACAACTCAGGCCCAGGTGATCTAAGCGCTAAAAAAATATGTTCCATCAACTATTTGAATTTATATTCCTTCAGCAGCTTGAACTTTTTCTACTTGTTTCTTTTTAAGAACTAGCATTATTTGGGATAAGCCAACTCCTATAAAGAAAATTATCATTCCAATAACTCTTGCTTTACTTTGTAAAACTATCTCTTTGTCAAGTTGACCAAAACCTCCAACATTTGGATCTTCAGTTAATTTTGCACCTTTCTCAATAGTGTCGCCTTCTTTTATTAATAATGAAGTCCCTGCAGGAAGATTTTCAGTAAAACTTTCTCCTTCTTCATTGTTTAGATTAATTATTTGTGTTCCATCTTCGTTAGTTTCTATTGAAGTTATTGTCCCTGAATTTGTTGCAGTAAACAAATTGTTATTGCTCTTCTCACCAGTTGGATAAACTTGACCTCTTCCTCTATTACCCCCTACATGAATTGAATACTTTCCAAAATTATAATTGCTGTCTTTTCTTGGATCAGGTGATAATACAGGGAAGACAATCTCTCTATTTTGATCCCCAGGTAAAGGACCTACTAAAATAATATTTTCTTGTTCCTCGCTGTATTGGGTGAAGTAAACACCTTGTGTCTCTTCTTTTATTTCATCAGTCCATCTTTCTTGAGGTGCAAGTTTAAATCCATCTGGAAGCATTACAACGGCTCCGACTTGGAGAGGAACTTTGCTTCCATCAGCTCCAATCTCTTGTAGGTCCTTTTTATAGGGTATTTCTACGACTGTTTTGAAAACACTATCAGCAGCAACTGCCTGAGGCACTTCAGCTCTTGTTGGCATACTAGCTACATGACAATTAGCACAAACAATTTTTCCAGTTGCCTCTCTAGGATTTTCAAATTTTTGTTGAGCCCAAAATGGGTAGGCCCAAGTTGGTTGAGGAATTAAAAATATTGAAAATCCAATAAAAACTGAAAAGAGAATAAGTTTTAATGAACGACTCATGGTTTTAGAAATGGTATAAAAGTTTTTTTTCATTTATTTATCATCCCCACCAAGGATCAGTACCAGTTCGAAAATCAGTTTCTGTCCACTGACTTACTAGAACTTGATCATCCTCAATTGAGACATGAGCTATGGCTAGAGATAGAGGGGCTGGTCCTCTAACAACTTTTCCTGTTGAGTCGTATTGACTTCCATGACATGGACACATGTATTTATTTGCTCCGCTATTCCATGGCACTACACAACCAAGGTGAGTACAAATAGCATTGATTCCGTAACTAGTAATTGCATCCTCGCCTTCAACTATTAGGTAGGTTGGATCACCTTTAAGTCCTTGAACCAAACTTCTATCACCAACTGGATGGGTTGATAGCCAACCACTTGCACTTACATTATTTCCTAACTCATCTTTTGCATTTGTTCCACCACCACCACCACCAGCCCTATATGGGGTGAAGTATTGGGCTACTGGATATAACGCTCCTAAAGCAACCCCTGTAACTGTTCCAAAAGTAAGCAGATTCATGAACTGCCTTCTGCCCATTGAGGGCACATCTGCAGTTGTCATTTGTGTCATTACAGACGTTCACCTATATAAAGATATTAGACCAGAATGGACACATAAAGGGTTATTAATCTCTGCCAAGACTGGCTTTTGACATGAGTTTTAAATCTAATGAATTGAATTCTGGTAGCTTTTCTTCTCCAATTCCCTTGGAAGTAGACGAAGTAGTGGGGTGCTTAAGAAGGCGATGGGGTGTCACATATGATTTGAAATTGTTAATCAAAAAAGACAGAATATATTTACAAATGATGTGGGGATTTTTAGAACAACAATCTTTTCCATTGGACGAGGAGACCTTTAGAGAAAATTTAAATCGAACCCTAGAAATTATTAATCGGGCAGGTCAATCAGGTTTCGTAAGAAATTGGTTGGAAAATGTACAGGCAAAGCCAAGACTTGGAAGAGCAATAACTTTACCTTTGCCTATGGATCAAAGGATGGACGAATTTGTCCTTTGAGATTTGTTGTTAAGGCCACTAACCCAATTCCAACAAAAAACAAAAAAGTTATCGATGTTGAGAGAAGAAGCATGGTTATGGGATCAGTCGATGGAGTTAAAACAGCTCCTGCAACTGCTGAAGCCATTACTACTAATCTCCAAGCTGATAACATCTTTTTCCAAGAAATTATTTCTAGGAACCCCAAAATCAATTGAAGAATTGGTAACTGGAAGGCTAAACCAGTTGAGAGCATTAGCAGAAGTACGAAATCTAAATATTTTTCTATTGACCAAAGTGGTTCAACCACATCAGCACCATAACTTACTAGAAATCCCAAAGCTGCGGGTATTAAAGCCTTCCAAGCAAAGAAAATTCCTAAGAAAAATAAAATTGCTGAACCTGCAACTGATGGTGCTATTAAAAGCTTTTCTTTTTTTGTTAGACCCGGAAGGATGAACTTTAAAAATTGGAAAAGTATGAAAGGAAGAGAGAGAGTAAGCCCTCCATAACCTGCAACTTTTATTGAAGTAAATAAAAATTCACCGGGTGCTACTTGTAAAAATTGTATTTTCCCCGCTGGCATCTCTAATGCTTGTACAAGCTTCCTGACAAATAACAAGCAAAAACCTGATGAAAGAAGAACTGCAATAAGACTTTTTAGGATCCTTTGACGAAGTTCTTCAAGATGATCAACCAAAGGCATCTCAAGGGGTTGAGATGCCTCATATGAATTAGCTTTTCCCTTGATCCTTATAGGAGGAGGAGCTTTTAAAATATTTTCGTTTTTGTTGGGGCTATTCAGGTTGATTTAGCTTAATAGACTTATTTTAGTAGGAAATTGAGTTTGTAAGTAGTAAATAAGAAATTTTGCTAGATATTTTATGAGTGATAAATAGATAAATTATTGATAATTCCTCTTTCGGGATAAAGTTTTTTACTTGTTTTTTGTTGGGTCAGGCAAAATAAAAGGAGGACAATCATTTAGTGAAGATTCACCATAACTAGCATATTCTTTGTAACCACCCATTTTCCCGTTGGTTTTCATTAAAGCGCTTGTAAATGCTAATAAAAGAAAGACTGTTGGAGCACCAATTATTAAAGCAGCACCAAATAAATATCCAATTAAAAACTCTGGAAAAGTGTGATTACCAAGAAACTCATGCGTGCCTAGCAAAAAGTCAATCATTTTAAACTGGTCTAATGAAGCTGATAGTAAGTCATTGAAGTTCACTTCTGGTGGAAATATTTCGCAGCTCTTTCAGCTTTCCCCCACAGGACCTTCCCACCCCTATGACTAACTGTTCCAGGTAATGATCCTGATATCCTTTGTAGATTCTCAATTGGAACCATAATTATTGGTGTAAGTTTGTTACCTCTCGCACGGCTAAAAAAAGAAGCCAGATCAGCAGCTAATTGAATATCTGTCTCATCCACAAGTCCATCAGATGATTTCAGTACAACATGGCTTCCTGGTATTTCTTGAGCATGAAACCAAAGATCTCCTTTTTTCCCTTTCTTTAAACTGATTAATTCGTTTTGCCTGTTATTACCTCCTATTTGAATTTTTAGACCGCTAGGACTCTGAATCTCTTTTATATTTAATGAATTTTCTTTTTTTCTCTTTAATTTAAATTTAGAATTATTTTTTTTGATGCAAATATATTCTTCTACTTCTTCTTTAAGTTCAATAATTGATTCTAGCTTATTTTTATTATCCTCATTTTCTTCATATAGAAATGAATCAATAAATGATTCGCAGCATTGAATATCTGATATTTTTTTCTTGTGAAAATTGATTCTATTTACAATTGATTCCCGAGATCTTTTTTTTCTTTTAGCTTCTTTAAAAAGACTTTGAGCTTCAATTATTTGCTTCTTTGTAGGGGAAGGTAAAGTGAGTAAGCTTTTAGCCTTGTTTTGCATGGTTATATATTCAGAAATATTTTTAATTAGTAATTCCTGAACATCTAGCTTTCTTTTTTCATGGCCTTTACAATTTGCCAGATCTTGTTTCAATTTTTCTCTAATAGAATTTATTTTTCTTTCTACGATTTTATTCGAATAATAGATGCTAAGGCTAAGTCCTATTTTTTTGTTTTTAGCTGTTGATTCTTTTTTTCCCCAGACAATATAATCTGTTGGGCCTTCGAAGTTAATAGTGTAATTACTATTCTCAAGATCTAATAACCACTCTTTCCATTTTTTATATATTGCTTCCCAAGTTTCTAATTCTATACTTGTTACTGTTTTGTTTATTATCTTAAGTGATTCGTTATAATCACTGCTCACAATTTGTAATGTTAGAGCAGGACTTATTCCTTGATAAGTATCTTTAAGGCTATTCTTAAATGTTGATGGTACTAAACATATATTCTCTTTCCATGAATTGAATGGTTCAGATAATACAGGAACTAAGCCTTTAAGAGGTGGAGGAGATGTATAGATATCTCCTGTTCCTATTGGCCTTAATCTTGATTGACTCTCTTTGATTTGTTTCCCAAGAGTAATTACTTTACCTGATCTGTCTAAAAGTAGAATGTTGCTGTGTCTACCCATCAGTTCGACTATTAATTCTTTCTCTATTTCTTTACCAGGTCTACTAGAAAATTTAAACCTTACTATTCTTTCAAAACCAATTTGCGTTATATCTACTAAAGCTAAATTGACTAATAAATGTTTTATTTGTTTAGCTAATGTACTTTTCTCGCCATATCTTTTTGGAGGCGGTATTGATACAATTATTGGGGACTCAGGAAGCCAACTTATTTCGATCCATGTTAGTTTTTCTAGGGTTCTAAGTCCTAATTGAATGGTATGTGAATCAATTTGCTGTGCAGTCTCAAATCGACTTGGAACTATGTCTTGGCTAAGTTCAAATACAACCGCTTTAAGGGTTGTTAAGTCCATTATTTGAATTGGAACTTTGTTCATCTATCATCCTTTCAAATTCATAAATAATGCAATTAACCTTTGCTAGGCAAATTAGATAGGATTTATTTATGTCGTCTTTAGGAAATCTTACTGTTCTTACTGGCCCTAGCGGGGTGGGTAAAGGAACAATTGTTAGGAAAATCCTCGAAAGTCATAGTGATGTATGGCTTTCTATTTCTGCTACTACTCGTCAGCCAAGATCTGGAGAAATTGAGGGAGAGCATTATTTCTTCTTAGAGAAAAAAAAATTTCAAGAAATAATTGATAAAGATGGTTTCCTTGAGTGGGCTTCATTCTCTAATAATTTTTATGGAACTCCAAAAAAAATAGTTAAAGAAAAGATTGAAAAGGGAACTAATGTTCTTCTTGAAATTGAACTAGAGGGTGCTCGACAAATTCGAAAGTCTTTTCCGGAGGCATTTCAAATATTTTTAGCACCACCTAATTTATATGAACTTGAAAAAAGAATTAGAGGAAGAGGAACTGAAACAGAAGAATCTATTAGAGATCGTTTGTCCATAGCTGAAAAAGAACTTATTGCCCAAAAAGAGTTTGACGCTGTAGTTATTAATGAAGATATAGAAAAAGCCTTCAAGGAAATTGAAGGCTTTATGGGATTAAAACTTTAATTTAATTAATAATTTCTTTTTTTAAAAAGACATTGGGTGGAAAAGTAAGTCTGGTACGAATCTATTGAATTCAACGATAATACCTGCTGTGAGAGTGATCCAAATCGTAGCTACAACGGGGGCTGATCTAAACCATTTAGTGCGGAATAATTGAAACATGATTGAAATAAGTTAAGTGACTTTTAGGGATTAATAAATAACTATATTTAGCCTCTTGGACCATTAAGAGAAACGTTATTGTCTTTTGCCCTGAGTTCTCCATTTTTACCTTCTCTATTAGCTTGAAGTGGCCAAGCGGCTCCTCTTTTCAAACATTGCCAGGCGAGTGAAGTGTCGATGATGATTTCGTATTCTGCTGCGTTCTTTTTGCCTCTAACAGCTCTTACATACTCCCTACCAGACCAACCAATAATCCCAGCAATATATATAAACATTACTCCTGGGATAAGTAGATCTCCTTCATGACCTCTGTTGATCCATGCACCCCAAGGTTCAATGGGTGGACCAATTATTAGATGAGGCAGCCCGTCGTCTCCGCAAAGGGCTTTGCTATATCTTTCAAATCTTTTTATGGCTTGATCTGTGGAGGCGGTACTTGCTCTCTCTTGGAAACGGGGATTATCAGCGCAAGAAACTAAAGCAGAAGCAGTAAAATCTGTAGGAGCTCTATCAGCGTTTAGTGCGGGGCCTGGTCTTGCATTAGCTATTGGAGCTATTCCTAAGAAAAGAAATGCTGAAAGAAGAATTGATAAAAGACGACTCATGAGTTCTGATTTTTATCTGTTGCCCTGTTTTAATGGGATTTCAATACTAAACTTAGTTGATCACTAGCTAGAAATGTCAATAATTTTATCCCTCGAAACAAGTTGTGACGAGTCTGCAGCGGCTTTGGTTTCTAATGAAAAAGGAAAAATTGATTTGTTAGCTAATGAAATAGCTTCACAAATTGATGAACATGCTAATTGGGGTGGTGTTGTTCCAGAAATCGCTTCAAGAAGACATTTAGAAAACCTTCCATTTTTAATTGAAGAGGTTTTTGCAAAATCAAAATTACAGATAAAAGATATAGATGCAGTAGCCGCAACTGTTACTCCAGGATTAGCAGGATCACTGTTGGTCGGATCAATTACGGCAAGAACTTTAGCTAATTTACATCAAATTCCATTCTTAGGTATCCATCATTTGGAGGGACATCTTTCCTCAATATATTTGTCAGAAAACCATCCTAAACCTCCTTTTTTAGTCTTATTGGTTAGTGGAGGACACACTGAATTGATAAAAGTAGATGTTAAACATAAGTATCAACGTCTTGGTAGAAGTCATGATGATGCAGCTGGAGAAGCTTTTGATAAGGTTGCAAGACTTTTGGGACTTTCATATCCAGGGGGCCCTGCAATTCAAAAAATAGCTAAATCGGGAGACCCAAAAAAATTTTTATTTCCAAAAGGAAGAGTCTCTAAACCTGAAGGTGGTTTTTATCCATATGACTTTTCTTTTAGTGGTTTAAAAACGGCTGTATTTCGCCAGATAGAAAAAATTAGATCAGAAAATAAAAAATTACCAATAGAGGATATTGCTGCAAGTTTTGAATACATAGTGGCTGAGGTCTTAGTAGAGAGGAGCTTTAAATGTGCCCTTGACCAAGGTTTAAATTCTCTTGTTTTAGTTGGAGGAGTTGCTGCAAATGTGAGATTAAGGGAAATGATGCTTGCAAAAGCATCTGAAAATTCAATTGATATTACTCTTGCACCAATGGAATTTTGTACTGATAATGCGGCAATGATTGGGGCGGCAGCTTTGTTAAGATTGTCATCTAAAGGCTTTAAAAGTTCAATGGAATTAGGTGTATCTGCTCGTTGGCCACTAGAAAAATCTGATTTACTTTATGATCCGATTCCTCCTTTTTAATTTATATTTTTAACCTTTTAATCTTTATTATGTCTTTAAAAGAAAGTGATGAAGAAAATAAATCCACCAAGCTTGCAAGCTCAAATGAACTTAATTCATGGAAAAGAGGATTCACTCCTCAAGCTGAGATTTGGAATGGCAGAATGGCAATTGCAGGTTTAATTATTGTATTAATTATTCTTTTAGCATCAAATTTGTTTTTTTCTGGCTAGAAAAAAGTATACTTTAAGTTAATATTTAGTTTGAATTTTTTGGTTGTCATTTTGCTTATTTAGTGAATGCCGGTCCTATCGATGGATCTTAAAAAGAGAGTTATTAAGTGGAAAAAAGACCATACTCTTTATTGGCTTGAATCCTTCAATAGCTAATTCTTCCCATAACGATAGGACTCTAATGCGGATAATTAATTTTTCTTCGAGATGGAATTATAAAAATATCTATATAATTAATCTCTTTGGCCTGATTTCCAAGTCTCCTCTTCAACTATCAAAAAGCAATGATCCAATAGGAGAAAATAATGATTTAATTACTTTAAAATCATTAGAATTTTGGCGGGAAAATAATAATTGTGATTTGTGGTTAGGATGGGGTGATAAAGGTCAATTAAATGGACGTGATCTTAAAGTTCTAAAATTAATAAAAAATTTTTCAAATTTGAAATCCAATGAAAATAATTATTCCAAACGTGTTTTAAGTCTTGGCCTGAGTAAAAAAGGTAACCCTCGTCACCCTCTCTATATGCCTAATCAATCTTTCTTAAGAAGGTTTGATCTATAATTTCGAATTGGTTTTGTCAGTTATTTTCTAAACGAGAATGTATAAATAATATTTGGATTGAAAGGGTTGCTACTCTATAAGAATATGTAAGTAAAATCATCTTATTAACTTATTTATTTTCTTAGGTAGATTTAATGGATACTCTCTTATGTCTTCATTGCTAGTTATTTATGACTCCTGAGCGACTGGGTTTGCTCTGGGGCATCACAGTTTTTTCTGGGGCTGGAGCAAGATTACTATCAGTGCTAACAGGACTTCCTGGGGTAGTTTTATTGTTGCTATCTGGCTTGTTGATTGGGAGATCAGGTCTTGGATTGGTTGAACCTTTAGATCTAGGTAAGGGGTTGGAGACAATAGTTGGTTTGTTGGTAAGCCTTGTTTTGTTTGATGGTGGTTTGAATCTTCGATTTCCTGGAGGGGCAATCAAGTCAATAGTTCTAAGAATTTCCTCAATTAGATTAATTATTTCATTGGCAGCTGGCTTCTTTGCTGCACATTGGTTCGCAGGACTTGGTTGGTCAGTCGCAGGAGTTTATAGCGCGATTGTTCTTGCTACTGGGCCAACGGTTGTAACTCCTTTAGTTCGACAAATTCGACTTGCATCGCCATTGAGTGATGTTCTTGAAGCTGAAGGTTTGATACTCGAACCTATTGGAGCAGTGCTTGCGCTTTTGTTGTTAGAGCTTGTTGTTGGAGATTTACATGGCTGGAGAGAGCTTTTTCTTGGTTTGCTTTCAAGGCTTGGAGGAGGAGTTTTAATTGGGTCACTCGCAGGTCTTTTCCTTTCAGAGGGTTTGAAGCGCTTACGTTCTGAGCCTTATATCGGGATCAGATTACAACTTACTCTTGGAGTAGTTTTTCTGCTTTATGGCGTATGTGAATGGTTGTTACCTGAATCAGGATTGCCGGCATCTGTTGCCGCAGGATTTGTTGTAGGACAAAGACCTTCTACACAGGCGAATGAACTTGATAAATTAATAAGAGAATTAGCTCAGTTAGCAATAACTATGCTTTTTCCTTTATTAGCAGCCGACGTTTCATGGGGTGAATTGAGTCCTTTGGGCTGGGGAGGGATAACTTGCGTACTTTTTTTGATGATCATAGTGAGGCCAATAGCTGTATCGATAGCAACTTATGGATTGCCTCTTGATAATAAACAAAGATTATTTCTTGGTTGGTTGGCTCCCCGTGGAATAGTGACTGCAGCAGTTGCTTCTTTATTCTCCATTAGATTGGAGCAGGCAGGCGTTTTAGGGGCTGGAAAACTTCAGGGATTAGTCTTTTTGACAATATTAATGACAGTAGGTATTCAAGGTTTAACAGCTCAACCATTGGCAAAAATGTTGGGTCTACTGGATGAAGATAAAGATTTAGATAAGCCGACTAATTCGGGCTCTATCTTTACTGAATCTTGAGAGTAAAACCCAACTTTGAATTAAATCAGGACCATTCAGAGTTCCAAAAAGCGCAGCTCTAAGACTTTTCATAACAAGACCTTTTTTTACTTTGCAGCTTTTTGTAGCTTGATTAATTAAATCAAGAGCTTTTTCTTTAGAAAAAGATGCAGCATCTGTGTCCCCCAACTTTTCAAGAATAAACTTTAAAATTACAGCTGCTTCTTTGATTTCCAATTGCTTTTTGCCATCATCACTTAATTCTTGCTCTTCAAAAAAAGGTTTGGCTTGGTCCACTCCATCATTAATAAGAACCATGGATGGCCCTATTAAACCTACTAGATTGATGCCCCATTCATGACTTGGAAGATGCCATCCATTTTCTTTAAATAAAGGTTCTAAATTTTCTAATAGAGTTTCTGCTGACATCTCATGGATTACTTGAGAGTTGAGCCAGTTCAATTTGTCCCAATCAAATTTTGCTGAAGCTTTATTAACCTTTTTAAAACTGAAAATCTCTGAAACTTCTGAAATTTTGAATCTTTCATTAATTCCTTCTGGAACTGACCAGCCAAGAAGAGTCATATAATTAGCCATCGCTTCAGATGTGTAACCCATTTTCTTGAATTCAGAAATGGAAGTAACTCCATCCCTCTTGGAAAGTTTTTTACCTTCAGAATTAAGAATTAAAGGAGTATGAGCAAAAACTGGAATATTTAGATCAAGAGCTTCGTAAAGAAGAATTTGTTTCGCTGTATTTGCAAGATGATCTTCTCCCCTTATTACATGAGAAATTTTCATTGCTGAATCATCAGCTACCACAACTAAATTGTATAAGGGATCACCAATTGAATTCGCTGGTGCTCTTCTTGCGATGACCATATCACCTCCTAAATCTTTTCCACTCCAAGTCATTTTTCCACGAATCAAGTCATTCCATGAAATTAATTTTTCATCACTGATTTTGAATCTGATAACAGGATCTCTTCCAAGCTTTATAAATTCTGATTCTTGCTCAGGAGTTAAGTTTCTGTGCCTATTGTCATATTTTGGCGCTAAACCATTTCTCTTTTGAGTTTCTCTCATTTCATCTAGTTCAGCTTCTGATGCATAACATTTATATGCAAATCCTTTATCGACGAGAGTTTTTATAATTTGTTTATGTTCATTTACTCTTTCACTTTGAATTGTTGGGGATTCATCCCAGTTGATTCCTAGCCACTGGAGACCATCATATATGTTGTTTATATACTCTTCTCTTGATCTTTCAATATCTGTATCTTCAATTCTTAAGAGAAAAGTTCCACCTTCTTTTTTTGCAAATAGCCAGTTAAATAGTGCCGTTCTCGCTGTTCCTAGATGAAGTGTTCCAGTTGGACTTGGTGCCAATCTTACCCTAACTTTCAAAGCTCTAATTCGATTTAGATACGGGACCGACGGGATTCGAACCCGCAACTTCCGCCGTGACAGGGCGGTGCTCTAACCAGTTGAACTACGGTCCCAGTTTTAGGCCCAGAAAAGGATTGTATCTTTAATTAAGAAATCCTTTGTATTGACCCAATGAGTATCATCCTAAAAATGCCTTCTAGTCAACTAAGAATTTATATTCTTGACTTAAGAAAACTATCTTTATAAGTTTTTTCAATCAAATTCTCTATTAATTTAGAGACGCTCATGAAATAAAACTAAATAAGTAGATGACTTTTAAGGACGGAAACCAGCAGGTTCTATAAGCCTAACTTGATTCCCACGAGCAGTGAACTCGCGACCTTGGTCGCTCTGCACTACAACACGGCCACCTGATTTAACACGAATAACTCTAGCTCTGACCCAGCCTAATGCGGCTGACTCAAGAACTTTTACGACATCGCCAGGTTGAAGATCCAACTCCATTCTTTAAAAAAGTAACTGCAGAAAGGGTTTTCGAACGCGCCGTGGAGGACTTGAACCCCCGACATCAGGTTTTGGAGACCTGCGTTCTACCAACTGAACTAACGGCGCATTTTATATGCCCTTTAAATCATTGTTGAACAATGACTTTTATTGAGGAGGCCGAAACCTCAGCGGTCGAAGCGCTGCTTGACGCGTGTGGCTTTGCCCACTCGCTCACGCAGATAGAAAAGCTTCGCTCTTCTTACTTTACCTCGGCGCTCAACCTTAATCGATGCAACTTGTGGACTGTGAACCAGAAAAATTCTCTCAACTCCTATTCCTTGGAAAATTCTCCTTACGGTAATTGTTTGATGAATTCCTCCATGTCTCTTTGCTATTACAACACCCTCATAGGGCTGAACCCTCTCCTTATTGCCCTCACTTATTCGGACACCAACACGAACGGTATCTCCAACATAGATATCAGGGAGATCTTTGCTTATTTGCCCATCTTCAAAAGTCTTTATTATTTCTGCAGGAGAGAGATTCTTAATTGAAATTTTCTTTCCTTTAGATTTGGTTTCAGAAGCTGTTTTTACCCCAGAGTCCTCTGAAGCATTTGATTCATCTTCAATTTTTACCTCTTCTGATGAGGGCTCTTTCGAATCGACGGACATCACCAATTACTCTTTATTTGGCCGAACTTATATTGTAACCGCTGGTTTCTCAAATTAAAAATTTTTCATATATCTGATCTTTTCATCTCTATTTGACCATGATTTTCAGATTTAGCTTTTATTCAGTCGTTGATTGAGCGTTGAAAAGAAAAACTAGTCTTTTCTCTTTTTTCTACAATATGGAGATTTTATTAAAGAAACGAATTTTTTAAATGAAACTATCCCTCTTCATTTGATAATTTATCTATTGTTAGATCATCCATAAGATGCAAATTTTGAGGTTTTTACTTTTTTACTAAACAATGAATCTTTTCTCTGATCTTCTTTCTTCTGAAAACTCAAAAATCCCCATAAATAATGGCCCTGTAATTAAACAAAGGAGAGGAGTTGAAATTAAGTCTTCAAGAGAGATAGAAATTATGCGTAAATCCAGCAAAATAGTTGCAACTGTATTGAGTGAAATTAGAGACTTAGTTAAACCTGGAATGTCTACACTAGATCTAGATAACTATGCTGAAAAACGAATAAGAGATCATGATGCAAAGCCAAGCTTCAAAGGATATCATGGCTTCCCAGGTAGTATATGTTCAAGCATAAATAACGAAGTTGTTCATGGAATACCAAGTAAGAAGAAAATTATTAATGATGGAGATTTGCTAAAAGTAGATACGGGAGCTTTTTATAATGGTTACCATGGTGATAGTTGTATAACTATATGCGTAGGTAATACCTCAGATAAAGCAAACGAATTGAGTAGAGTCGCTAGAGAAGCTTTGATGCTTGGAATAAAACAAATTAGGCCACAAAACAAACTTCTTGATATTGCAGGTGCAATAGAAGATTATGTGAAAGCTAATGGTTTTAGTGTCGTCGAAGATTACACTGGGCATGGAGTAGGTAGAAACCTTCACGAAGAACCTTCGGTGTTTAATTTCAGAACTAATGATTTACCAAATGTCACTCTAAGAGAGGGTATGACTATTGCAGTGGAACCTATAATTAATCTTGGGTCAAAACACTGCAAGACACTGAGTGATGGATGGACAGTCATTACAAAAGATGGAAATCTATCTGCTCAATGGGAACATACTGTTTTGGTTACAAAAAATGGTTGCGAGATATTAACTGATAGAGGTGATTGATTTTATTTTAAAGGGGTGGTATTTGAGTAAATTTTATTTATAAATCTTGAATATAATATTCTAATTGATTCAACGAATGGCATTATTAAATGTGTTATGGGATTAGGAGATACTATTACTAAATAATCCTCTTTTTTTGCTTTTTGAACTATTTTTTTTGCCACAAATTCAGGGCTCATGATTCCTTGTGGATTTAATTTCGATTTAAAAGGACCTAATATTAATTTTTTGATGATAAAAGAATTTCTTTTTTCCATTAATAATTTACTTTTTTTTAAACTTATAAGTTCACCTATTAGACGTTTTGTTATTTCATATACTGGACTAAAAGCTATTTGAATCTCTGCTTCAGATGTATTTACCCATACTTCCTTAGAATTGTACTTATTTAAATTATTTGATAGGGCTAAATCCTCAAAGATTTCTATTAATCTCAAATGACTAAGGGAATTTATTTCTAAGGCTTTATTTATTTCATTTGATTCAATCATTCCTTTTGGATTAAATCCATGATTAAGTATTAAAATGTCAATATTAGAAAGACTACTTGAAAGGAGTCTTTCTTTTCCACAGGACCATAGAATCCATTCGTCAGGTTTGCTTCCCTCAGAGTTACTATTATTCTTTTTGTCATGAGTTAAGCCAATTAGATAAGCCCCTTCTTTTTTTAGAACCTCAATAAGAGACTTGCCTAGGCTTCCATTCGCACCGGTTATGGCAATTTTTAAACCTTTAAACCTTGATTTGTCTGACAAGCTTTTTTTCATTTAGTTGAATTCATTGTATTTCTTGTGAAAAAATCAGGAATTACTGGAGAATCTTTGTCTAATTAGAATTTTATACAGATTTAGTGTTGAGAACTTTTTTAAAAAGCCTAAACTTATAAAGTTATTCATCTCCCATCAGGTCTTTAATTAATGAGCAAGACCTTTCTGATTGGATCATGCGAACCATTTAGCGGTAAGTCAGCATTAGTTCTTGGCATAGCAAGGAATTTAATTGCTTCCAATCATATGGTTAGATTTGGTAAACCATTAGCCACAAGCCTTGAATTAAATGTCTCTGAAAGAGGAGACATTCAAGATATGATTGATGATGATGTCAGATTCGTTGGGGAGACATTACAATTATCTGCTGAGAATTTAATTCCTTCCATTCAATTTTTGGCGGCTTCTACTGCTAGTGAGAGGATTCAAAAAAATATTTTAGATCCGGGGGGGGGATTTGACGAGTTCCAGTTATCTCTTAATTCTTCTGGTGAGGCTATCAATATTCTTGAAGCAGCAGGTAGTTTGCATGAGGGGCTATTGTATGGATTAAGTCTCCCTCAACTTGCTAAAGGTTTAAAGGCTAAAGTTTTACTTGCTCATTTCTGGCAAGATAGTAGAAGTGTTGAAGCTTTATTGGAGGCTAAAAATCAGCTAGGAGACCATCTAAGTGGTGTTATTTTAAATGCGGTTAACCCTGATCAAATCAAAGATATTAAAGAAAATATAGTTCCATCTCTTAAGGCATTAGGTTTAGATATCTTTGGAGTAATGCCTAGGTCTCCTTTGTTGAGGAGTGTCACTGTTGAAGAATTGGTGAGACGTTTAAATGCTCGAGTTATTTGTTGCTCTGACAGGCTTGAGTTGATGGTCGAGACATTAAGCATAGGGGCGATGAGTGTTAATTCTGCAATGGAATTTTTTCGAAGAAGGCGTAATATGGCCGTAGTGACCGGAGCAGATCGAACAGATATACAATTGGCGGCTTTGGAAGCTTCGACTCAATGTTTAATATTAACAGGAGCTGGCGAACCTCTACCACAATTGATTAATAGATCAGAAGAGTTAGATGTTCCATTGCTAAAAGTTGATAGAGATACTCTTTCAACAGTTGAGGTCATTGAACAAGCCTTTGGTCATGTTCGTCTTCATGAGACAGTCAAAGCTACTTATGCTTTTCGTTTAGTACAAGAACATTGCGATCTCGATCGAATCTTTAAAACTTTAGGAATTTCTTCTTGAGTTGATGAATAATGGCTACCTTTAAATTATCTGAATTAGTATGTCCTTGAGTCGATCACTCGATCTTCCTGCATTGGGACGAGTTGATACTCTCGCTCAGGAATTGGCCTTGTTGAAAAACGAGGGGAAAAGAAGAATTGCTTTTTTAGGTAGTCGGCATGTACCTGTAGTTTCTATTCATATTGTTGAATTAATAGCTAGGTCTTTGGCTCAAGAGGGCCATTCGATAATCACTTCAGGTTCTCAAGGTGTAAATGCTGCAGTCATTAGAGCGGTTCTAGATGTTAATCCCTCTCTATTAACTGTTTTGCTGCCTCAGTCTCTTGACAGGCAAACTGCAGAGGTAAAGGATCTTCTTGGTAGCGTTTTACATCTAATAGAGAAAGAAGACAATAATGATTTGCCTTTGCCAATGGCAAGCAGTCTTTGTAATCAAGAAATTATTAACAGATGTGATCAATTAATTTGTTTCGCATTTCATGATAGTGAAACATTATTGAGTAGTTGCCATAGTGCCGAAGATATGGGAAAAGTAGTGAGCCTTATGTTTTTTGATTGATTTTCAATCAAAGACAATCATCTACCTATTGATACTTTTTCTTAACCTACGAAATATCTCACAAGTATATTTACAAGCAATCTTGGTTTTTTTTCATAAAATGGTGAAAACAAATAGAAATTTTTATGCCCTCTTCTTATTCTTTTGACGTGGTTTCAGAATTTGATCAGCAGGAATTAGTAAATGCTATTGATCAATTGAGGAGAGAAGTTGATCAAAGGTATGATCTAAAAGACTCAAAGACAAAAATTGACATTAAAGAAGATGAACTATCTATTGTTTCTCTCAGCGATATGACAATTGAATCTGTAAAAGATATTTTATTACAAAAAGCTACTAAAAGAAATTTATCATTAAAGATATTTGATTTTCAAAAGATTGAAACTATAGGAGGAAATATGGTAATGCAAATTGTTAAACTAAAGAAAGGACTGTCTCAAGAAATATCAAAAAAATTAAGTAAGTTAGTTCGAGATAATATGAAGAAAGTAACTGCATCAATACAAGGAGATAGTTTGAGAATTACAGGAAAAAATAAAGATGATTTACAAGCTGCAATTAATTTAATTAAGAAACAGGAGGAGGAATTGGATATAGCTCTTCAATTCCAAAATTATAGATAGTTTGTGAATATATAGAAACTTTAGTTATTCATTCTTTTGCCATGGATTCATTAATAAAAAAACTTTCTAAAAAAGCAATTGACTTATCCGGAAAGTCAAAAAAAGAACTAGAAAGAACATGTTGGATGATTGTTCATGAGTATAAGCATGGAGCAATGCCAACGGAATATGATATTAGAGAGATTGATGAAGAACTATATTTACAGGTTTTAAGCATGGCTAAAGAGATGATTTAACTAAACAAGGAAGGATATTTTTAGTTACCGAAATACTCTTCTTGCTAATGCTTAATTATTAGGTAATTATTTTTTCTGCCTAACAAATTACACAATTTTGTCTAAATCAACATAAAATCTTTTTAGATAAAATTTTTTATGACAACTCCATTTCGTAATGTGACTCCGAATGGACCGGGTGGCACAACAACTCTTCTACTTGTCCTTTCCTTTACTGGTTTTTTACTTCTTACTCAAGCATTTTTTGTCGTTCCGGCTGGTCAGGTTTCAGTAGTAACTACATTAGGAAAAGTCAGTGGGGGATCACGCAAACCTGGCTTGAATTTCAAAGTTCCTTTTGTTCAAAATACCTATCCATTTAATGTTCAAACTCAAGTTAGACCAGAGAAATTTGATTCATTAACAAAAGATTTGCAAGTTATTTCTGCAACCGCCACTGTTAAATATGCTCTAAAACCTAATGAGGCTGGAAGAGTCTTTAAAACTATCTCTTATAACGACAGAGAGATATATAACAGGATTATTCAACCATCACTACTTAAAGCACTCAAGTCAGTCTTCTCAAAGTATGAGTTGGTAACCATAGCTAGTTCTTGGAGTGATATTTCAGAATTAGTTGAGGATACGGTTGCAGAGGAACTCAATAAGTTTGACTATGTGGATGTTCAATCTCTTGATTTAACTGGTTTAACAATTGCAGATGAATATCGAGCAGCTATTGAACAAAAACAGATTGCTGAGCAGCAATTATTGAGAGCTCAAACCGAAGTTAAAATTGCAGAGCAAGAAGCTCTTAGATACGACACCCTAAATAAAAGTCTTGATGATCAAGTTCTTTTCAAATTGTTTTTAGATAAATGGAATGGTGAGACACAAGTTGTTCCTTCATTGCCAGGGAATGGTTCAGGAAATGTTCCTGTAATTGTTAGAGGAAAAAACTAATTATCCTTTCAAAATTACTAAAAAAGTCCAATTCAAGTTTTACTTGAATTGGACTTTTTTTATGAGATTTCAGAGAAGATTTCTTGAAAAGCTTTTATTGTTGCATTTATATCATCTTCAGAATGAGCAAGTGATGTAAAACCAGCTTCAAATGCACTTGGAGCTAGATAAACACCCTTTTGAAGCATCAGTCTATGGATTTTACTGAATAGTTCAGTGTCAGAAGATTTGGCTTCCTCAAAGTTTCTAACAGGGCCCTCACATAAGTAAAAACCGAACATAGCGCTAATGCTCTGACCATAAATGGGAATATTTGATTCTTTAGCAGCAGTGAGGATCCCATCCAAAAGCTTTTTTGTAATAGCTTCTAATTTTTCATATGTTCCTTCTTGTTTAAGCAGTTCAAGAGTTTTAATACCTGCTGTCATGGCAAGAGGATTTCCGCTCAAAGTACCTGCTTGATACATTGGACCGGATGGTGAGACCATTGACATGATTTCTTTACGGCCTCCATAAGCTCCTACTGGAAGGCCACCACCAATTACTTTCCCCATAGTCGTCAAATCAGGAGTAACTCCAAAACGCTCTTGTGCTCCCCCATAGCTGATTCGAAAACCAGTCATTACCTCATCAAAAACCAAAAGAGCACCGTTCTCTTGAGTTACCTCTCTTAATCCTTCTAAGAATCCTGGCTCAGGTGTTATGAAGCCTGCATTCCCCACAACAGGCTCCAGTATGACTCCTGAAATAGCATCAGGGTTTTCAGCAAATAGTTCTTTGACTGCTTCAAGATCGTTATAAGGAGCAGTAAGTGTATTGGCGGTTGTACTTCTTGGTACACCTGGTGAGTCTGGCAAACCAAGTGTTGCTACTCCTGAGCCAGCTTTCACTAAAAACATATCTGCATGTCCGTGATAGCAGCCCTCAAACTTGATAACTTTATCTCTTCCAGTGAAGGCTCTCATTAAACGGAGAACAGCCATACATGCTTCAGTACCACTATTGACGAAGCGGACCATTTCAACGCTCGGTACGGCATCTATAACCATTTCAGCGAGCTGGTTTTCCAGAACACAAGGTGCTCCGAAGCTCGTACCTTTTTCAAGTGTTTCTTGAAGGGCTGCTATTACCTCAGGGTGAGCATGGCCACAAATCGCAGGCCCCCAACTGCCTACATAGTCGATGTATCTGTTCCCATCAACATCCCAAGCATAGGGACCTTTAACTCGATCAAAAACGATTGGATCCCCTTCAACAGATTTGAAAGCTCTTACAGGTGAACTGACTCCACCAGGCATCAAATTTTTGGCAGCGCCAAAAATCTCTTCAGATCTTTTTGTGTTCAACGCGTCTGTCACAGCACCTCAGCGAATGAGCTCATAAACACAGTCCGTCATAATGGCCTAAAAGTGACTGATTCGTCTAAATTTTTGAATCTGTTCAGCATCTGGTTATTTTTTTTAATCCTTAATAAAGTCTATCTTCCTAATTGAACTTAAGCTTAAAAACAAGTAGCAGTAATACTTCCTTGGATATTATGCCCTTTAATTTCAATTGTTTTTGGCTAATTGTAAATATTTGATTTGTTAATTCTGTGATGATTTGAAAATAGAAAACAAATGAATTTTTTAGAAGAAAAATTCATTTTCAATATCTGATGGAGGCCAGTTGATATCCACAACTACAGGTGCGTGATCACTAGGTTTCTCTCTAGATCTTTGTTCTTTGTCGATCCAACAACTATTGGCACAACTAAGAATATCTTCTGTTAGGTAAATATGATCGATCCTCCAACCCTTGTCTCTTTCCCAGGCTGAATGGCGATAATCCCACCAAGACCAATTTTTCTCTCCCGGCTCAAAAATCCTAAAAACATCTTCTAATTCCCCTCCTAAAGCATCTTTGAGTAATTCCCTCTCTTTGGAAGAGGCCATGATTGACTCTTCATATTTACTTGGTGTATGGATATCTCTATCTTCAGGGGCAATATTAAAGTCTCCTAGTAAACATATGGGTGTATTATTTTTATTGATTTCTCTTAGGTAAACCTGTAGGCATTTCAGCCATTTTTTTTTATAAATAAACTTATCTGAATTTATAGATGATCCATTTGGAACATAAACATTTATGATTCTAATATCATTGATATCAGCGCTTATAATTCTTTTCTGCTCACTTAATATAGATAAATCTTGATAGTCGTTGATAACTTCATTAAACCCAATCTTTATATCATTAATTGGGAATCGACTTATTATTGCCACTCCATTGTAAGACTTTTGGCCAGAGATTGATACCTCATACCCAAGGTCTGAAAAATTTTCAATTGGAAAAAACTTATCTTCTGTTTTTGTCTCTTGTAAGCAAAGAATGTCAATCTTGTTAGTGATGAGCCATTCTTTGACATGATCTATTCTTGAACGAATAGAATTCACATTCCAGGTTGCAACAAGCAAGACTTAAAAATTTTATTGCTTAAGTTATTATTATGTAAATTTAGACGAAAGTTTAGTTTTGAAGCAAACTGCACGTTTTATTAATGGCCAATTATGGTTTGCTTTATCTTGCTTGGCACCAATTTTAATTACGGTAGGCCAAGTTTTTTCGCCTTCAAAAACAATAAGAATTTCGGAACTAAAAAATTATTCAACTGATGAGAAAAGAGATATTTACAGCACTTTTGATACAGAAGATCAAATTGATCAAGGTTTACCAATAGATCCATTTGATTTAATGAACCGTCTTAAGCAAGTAGGAGCTATGAATAACGCTACAACCCCATCAGATGCACTCGATGCAGCTCTCAATGCATTTGATCAGTCGGGGAATGAAAATGTCCCAAATGAATAAAAACACAATAGTATTCGTAGGATTTTGGTAAATTTAAGATTGGTCCCTAATGGCCTATTTATTAAATAGATGAAGAACCATCCAATCCCCTCGGTCACTGATCCATTGCAATACCGAGCAATTGGATTAGTTAGAGGTATTTACAAGCCTCAAGATGATGACATCTTTACTCGTGGAGCTCTAATTGATTCAAAAGGTAATGAAATAGATTCAGTTGTCCTTGGAAGAGTAATAACCTTGATTAGAAATCACGTCCCTCTAGAAAAACCTCACCTCTGGGTCGTATATCCAAGATGTAGAAATAATCAAAATCTTCATTTGCAAATCACAGGTATTTGGGAACCAAGTACTTTAAAAAAAGATCTTCTTGATAGCGAGGAATTGAATGAAGATTCAGTTTTGAAGGTCGATTCTGATTCTTTATTGGAAGGTGATGATTATTTTTCAATAAGAGGAGAATTGATTTTTACTAAGCCAGAAGAAAAGGAGGTAGTGATTAAAATTCGTCAAAAGCCAAGAAATCAGCAAAAAAAAGCGTTACCTTTCAAATTGAATCTTAAAGGCGAAATACCTATTAATTATTTAAAACATTTTATTAGTCTTGATGTTCGTCGTATTGACTATCAACTTTTGGTTGAGGATTTTCAAATAATAGGCCCTCTTTCTAAACAACAAATAAACAATAAAAGTAAAAAAATCTTAAAAAATAAAAATTAGTCTTATTTCGAGAATTATATATAAATGCATTCCATCTATAAAACTAATTATATATTTACTAGTAAATGAAATCTATTTTTATTGATTGTAGTCTTGGAATATCTGGAGATATGCTCGCATCAGCTTTATTCGATTTAGGTGTTCCACACTCTATTTTCTTGGATAACTTAGTAAGTTTAAATATAGATAAAAATTATAAACTAAAATTTGAAGCGGGAGATAGTGATGGCATAAAAGGCATTGTCTGTAAAAAAAACGAAATTCAATTTAAGGAATTATCTAGAAGTCTTGATGAGATAAAGAACTTACTTCTCGATTCAAGCTTGAATGATTATGTGAAGAAAAAGTCAATT
>OBPD01000005.1_pt1 | contig 36661 bp, 37 predicted proteins | sample 1494311 | NCBI WGS metagenome assembly OBPD01 (sample SAMEA3275629, study PRJEB22092) | marine metagenome | biome: Marine; feature: Surfacel waters; material: Sea Water | collected 2014-06-20T10:00:00+00 | depth 75 m | reverse complement strand
TAGATTTCTCTTTAATATTAAATATCTAAGTTCTAATCTAATTAATTTCTTTTATAATATAATCATACCTCAATATATTTCTTTATCATTATTGTTTAATTTTGGTGTGCTAGGTAATCCCAATCATAATACAAAACTTTTCCTAAAGGATGCTGATGTTTCATCAATTATAAACTCTAATACTATTTACCTATTTAGTGTTGACAGTAAGATTCAGACTTTACTATCGTATTATTTACCTTCCTCTGTAATCGTAGATGATTTTGAAGTTATTAGTAAATATAAGTATGTAATTACTTCTAATGCTAATTCATTAGAAAAATTAAATTTAAAACAAATTTTTGTTCCTGTTAAAAAATTTGACAATCACTTATTATTAATGAATATTGGCTCATAATATTATACTAATTATTATGAGCCACATAATAAAATGAATAAGATACTTAAAAATGCCTACGCGAAATTTTGGGTTCCGGTTATGGGCAGGTTTATTTCTAAATTGATTCCTTTACTTGAGGGAACGGCTCCTGAGAAACCACCAACATATGATATTGATCGTGATAAATCTAAATAACTAACATGTGATTATTCTGGTAAGGAACCACCATGACAATATCCAACTGCTAGTGAATTTATATCTATTGCATTTTGTGATCTGTTTGAATTATTAGATTTTAGATACTTTGTCGTTTTGTCTATGCATGAGGCACTTGATGATGTATACCTTACTATTGGATATATGTATAATATACCTGCAATTATTATCGCGGAATAGACAATATTTTTTTTATTTTCATCAATGAAATTTGCAGCTTCTTTTTTCTTCTTGAGATATTTAGAAAGCCATGAATCAGGTAATCCGATTTGAACAAACAAGAGTTCAACCCACCATGGAAGATTTGATTGGTTTTTATCTGATTTACTTTTCATATTGATAGTTCGATTAATTAGCCCTTAAATAAAATTGATTAGGGCTAATATCATATCGATATTATACCAATTAAAATATATACCATTTTTATAAAAATGGTATAGCCATCTACTTCTTTTATGAGTATTTACTCTTAATCTACTTTCTTTTTGATTTCTAAGATTCTTCTTATTGATTTTTCGATTAAAGATAGTGTATTATTTTTGAGGATGAATTGTATTCAATGGCAAAAAGAAGACGTAAACTTAGTCCTGAATTAGAGAAAAAAATTTCATTAGCTAAGAAACAAATTGAATTAATTACAGCCATAATTCATGATATATATGAGGATGACATTCAAGAAGAATATAAATCTGCATTTTTACCTGTAATGAGTGCCTATCTCTCTCTTGAGCAGCTTTATAAGGAGGTCGGTTTTAATGACGATACTACCAACCTCCATGAACTTTACTTAACGAATTTAGACAAATTCAAAAACGAATATGAGCTTTAGTATTTATGCTTTTTGTTTCTTTTGTTTATATTAATTAGATCAATATCACAAGGATCAAATAATTTTAATCATTTCTGTAAATTATTTTATTTAAGATTTATTTACAAGACTATTATCTACTTATTGGTCTTTTTTGATTAAACTTTATTTAAATCTGTTTTTTTTATTAATTAACATAGCTTCTCTGTTTTAGAGAATTATATTTAGAAAATATGTGACTATTTCTATGGCAGATAACCTATACGATATTGACTCGGCGATGAATATGATCAAAGAAGATATCATAAGAGAACTTTCTGAATGTGTATCTAAGCAAAATAAAAATGTGTACTATCGACAAGGTTCATCTAACAACCTTTCTTTTTCCGATAAGACTTTGGATTAGTTTCTTCAATTATTTTTTTAATTTCACTGTCAGCCAACCTTGTAACTAGGAAGACCTCTTGGACCAGTCTACCTTTCCTCGCTAGGAGCTTATAACCTTCATTTGTTTTCACTGTAACTTTTAGTTCAAGCTTCTCACCTCTACCGTTAGTCTTTGATAGCGAGGCAGGTGTAACTGTTTTTATCTCTTTGCTTGCTGCAATCTTTTTCAACCATTTAATTAGGCCTTCTATATTTGTGCTGTGGTTTTGGACAAGTCTTCCCATTTTTAGATGCCTTTTTTCGGATTTCTTAATTCCTTTTGATTTCTCTTGGATTAAAGTACTGAGCTTTCTGATAAGTTATAATTTAAGAAAATAATCCTAGTCATGATCTTTACTTTGGGTTGGGCTTCATTAGCTGCGATTTTCACCTTTTCTATAGCAATGGTTGTTTGGGGTAGAAACGGTGATGGCTCGATTGATCTATAGCCATAGTTATGCCTATAGACTTTAATCTCTATAGTTTTCTATCATTTTTTTCTATTGCGCTTCTTTCATTTATCACAATAGGTGTGATCTATATTAGTTATATTGATTGGAAGGATAAAAGAAGAAAAAAATGATATCTATTTTTACTTAGTTTTTAGGTTTAGTGCGATAATTTCTAATGCTTGTTTCATCTTCTCAATATTTGATTTATACATACTTATATCTTTCTCAACCCTTGAATATTGGTAGCCAAGAGATTTAGAAATATCATTTATTTCTTTATTAAGATCTTCCTCTTTTACTTCCTTGAATAATGGCATTTCGCTAACTAACTTATATATACCAATAGCATTGATACGACTATAGTAGTCATAGCCTTTGTTATCGTTATTCGTTTCTGTTAGAAATGAATTTAAATCTTCTTTTGTAAATGATTTCGCCTTGCTAACTAATTGTTCTGAGGAGTTATTTATCTCAGTTGGGTTAAAACCATTACAATTGCATATTGCGTCGAATAGCTTTGTAACATGTTCGCTGGGTTTATACCCACTCGTAAATTTACTGAATACTTCTTTTAAGCCTGTAGAAAAAATTGAATCTTTCTTAAAGTTTTTCTGATGACTCAACAGGTGAAGTTCTACTAGCAGTTCATCTGCAAGCTTTCTATAAATTGCTGGAATTACATAAGGAAATTCCTTATGGAAGTCAGATTTGCTGTCTGAAATTGTTGCTCTAACGCTCAATGCCAAACCTAGATAATTCTTAAGAGACCTTAGCTTATCCCCCGACTTGGCTAGGATCATGAAAACCGACCATTATTATCGTTCAATGATTCCAATAGTTATTGAAGAATCTGGAAGAGGAGAAAGAGCCTTTGATATTTATTCAAGGCTTTTAAGAGAAAGAATTGTTTTTTTGGGTGAACCAGTAACAAGTGATTCTGCTAACAGAATTGTTGCTCAACTCCTTTTCCTTGAAGCTGACGATCCTGATAAAGATATCTTTCTGTATATCAATTCTCCAGGTGGATCTGTTTATGACGGCCTTGGGATTTTTGACACAATGCAGCACGTTAAGCCTGATATTCATACCGTTTGTGTTGGACTAGCTGCAAGTATGGGCGCCTTTCTGCTTTGTGCAGGTGCAAAAGGAAAGAGAAGCAGTTTGCTCCATTCAAGGATAATGATTCATCAGCCACTCGGAGGTGCAAGAGGTCAGGCGAGTGATATAAGGATCCAAGCTGATGAAATCTTATTTATAAAAGATAAATTAAACAAAGAACTATCCGATAGAACGGGTCAACCCATTGAAAGAATTAGAGAGGATACAGACAGAGACTTTTACATGTCTCCATCTGAAGCCATCGAATATGGAATTATTGATAACGTCTTTAATAAAAGGCCAATAAATTCAGTATGAAATTGAACTGCTATTTTGCATCTGGTAGAACAGGTATAAATCTATCTTTCTCAGGAATAGTCGTGTATTGAGATAATATTTTGCAGAATTCATCTCCATCCATAGTTTCCTTTTCGATTAAAATTTCAACCAATTTATCCATAGCTGATCTATTCTTTTCAACCAATTCAAGTGTTTCGTGGTAGCACTTTTTAACTATTGATCTGACTTGTTCATCAATTTGCTTTGAAATTCCATCTGATATATCAGATGTGTTCATTAAGCTTCTTCCTACAAATACTTCTTGGCTATCACCTTCTAATGAAACTGGACCGAGGCTGCTCATGCCAAACCTCGTAACCATTTGCCTTGCCATTGATGCGACCATTTGTACATCACCTCCAGCCCCAGTTGTTACTTCTTCTCTTCCGAAAATAATATCCTCTGCAGCTCTCCCACCAAGAGCCCCCATAATTCTTGCTTTTAATTGTGCCCTACTAATCAAAGACTGATCATCATCTGGAGAGAACCATGTCAAACCTTGTGCTTGTCCTCTTGGGATAACAGTTACTTTTTGAACAGGATCATGATCTTTTACTAATGACCCTATCAAGGCATGACCAACCTCGTGGTAGGCGATGAGTCTCTTGCTTCTTCCATCTACTAGGGGTGTCCCTTCCATTCCTGCAATGATGCGATCAACAGCATCATCTATTTCAGCAAGACCTATTTGATCCTTTCTTCTTCTGGCTGTAAGAATAGCTGCTTCATTTAGCAAATTGGCTAAATCAGCGCCTGTAAAACCAGGTGTTCTTCTTGCAATACTTTCTAAAGTTAAATCTTTTTCTAATTTTTTATTTCTTGAGTGAACTTTAAGAATAGACAATCTCCCTGTTATATCTGGCGCGTCAACGGTTACTTGTCTATCGAATCTACCTGGCCTCATTAATGCTGAGTCAAGAACGTCAGGTCTATTTGTAGCTGCAATGATGATGATTCCACTATTACCTTCAAATCCATCCATCTCAGTCAGAAGTTGATTGAGTGTTTGCTCTCTTTCGTCATTACCTCCTCCAATTCCAGCACCCCTCTGTCTTCCGACTGCATCAATTTCATCAATGAAAATCAAGCAAGGACTGTTTTCTTTGGCTCTTTTAAATAAATCTCTGACACGACTTGCACCTACACCTACAAACATTTCTACAAATTCTGAACCTGAAAGAGAGAAGAAGGGAACTCCAGCTTCTCCAGCAATAGCCTTGGCTAATAGGGTTTTACCTGTTCCTGGAGGACCAACTAGTAAAACACCTCTTGGTATTTGAGCCCCTACAGATGTAAATCTTTCAGGTTGTTTTAAAAATGTGACTACCTCTTCTAAATCTTGTTTCGCTTCATTTACTCCTGCTACATCATCGAATTTCACACCAGTCTCAGCTTCCATTGCAAATCTTGCTTTTGTTTTACCAAATTGCATTGCTTGCCCTGGTCCACCTGGCATTGAGTTTGATCTTCTTGAAAGTAAAATCAGACCTCCTATTAGAATTATTGGAAAGAGAAGGTTGCCAAGAATTCCAACTCCCGCTGGTGCCGTTTTAGGTGGATGAATGTCAAAACTGATTCCCTCATCTTTTAGTGAGGAAACTAATTCAGGAGCCAATCCTGGTAGATCAACTCTTAAACGTTGAATTCTGTTATCAATTTCGGGATCAACTGACTCGACGATTGCATTTCTACCACCTTCGTAAATGTCAACAGAAGTTACTCTTCCAGCTTTTACATAATCAAGAAATCTTCCATAACTGATCTTTGCAACCGGAGCATTTCTTGATGGATTAGATGTATTTGTTTGATTAACTTGAGTATTTGTTGAAGAGCCAAGAATTTGCCACGTAATTAGAATTACTATTGTTATGGGAAGCACCCAAAGTGCTATAACTTTCCATTTCTTATCCATAATTCTTTAAAACTTTCGCATGATTCTAATAGTGCAATGCCCCTTTCTGTTGGATGGTTTCATCAGTTTCTAAGAAAGATTTAAAAATTATATTTCGAAAGTTCATGAAATAGCCAATACTTTTGATTGAAAATCATAGTTATAAACTTCTAAGTGCGGTAATTGGATCTAGTTTTGCGGCTCTTTTTGCTGGCAGAACACCAAAAGTCAAACCTATTGTACCGGAAATTATAACTGTTATGAAGACAGTACCAAGTCCAATTGTTGCAGGTAGAGGTGTTAATAAGGCTACGACTTTTACAGTGGTTAGTCCTAAACCTGTTCCTGCAATTCCGCCTAGACTAGAAAGAATTAATGATTCAATTAGGAATTGTGTTGATATATCAAGTCTTCTTGCTCCTAATGCTTTCCTAAGGCCTATTTCTTCAGTTCTTTCGCTAACAGATACCAGCATGATATTCATAATGCCTATTCCACCAACTAATAATGAAATACCTCCTATTGCAGCAAGCATTAATGTTAAACCGCCCGTAATAGTTGAAACTATTTGCAAAGCATCTTTTTGAGATCTAACAGCAAAGTCATCATCTCTAATTATTTTATGTCGTTGTCTTAATAAGTTTGTTATTTGAAATTTTGCAGCCTTTGTTGATTTTTCATTTATTGCTTCAACACTTATGAAACTTAGACTTACTCCATAGGTTGGATCTTTACCAGTAATTCTGCTGACCATTGTGGATAAAGGAATGTAAGCGTTTTCGTCTTGATTATTTCCAAATACAGCACCTTTAGGCTTCATTACTCCCACAATTTCAAAAGACTGATCTTTTATTCTTATCCGCTCTCCCAAACCTTCTCTATTTTTAAAAAGTTTCTCTTCAAGATCGGGACCAATTACCACTACGTTCTTAGCTCCTTTTGTATCTTGATTATTGATAAAACGACCTTTAGCAATTTCAAAGCTTCTTACAATTAAGAAGTCACTCGTAACCCCTGAAATAGAACTACTAGTACTTTTAGAACCAGTTTGGATGACTTCATTAGATGATATTTGTGGGGCGACTCTTTTAACAGTAGGAACTTGTTCTTTTATTGCTTTTGCATCTTTAAGAACGAGATTCTTGGGAAAAGCCACTCCTCTTCTTCTTGTGTCATTATTCCCAGGAACAACAAATAAAACATTTGCTCCAAGATTGCTTAGTTGATTTTCCGCAAGATTTTGTGCTCCTCTCCCTACACCTACAAGTGTTATGACAGAAGCATTTCCAATCACTATTCCTAGCATTGTTAATAAGCTTCTAAACTTATTTGACTTAAGATTCTTTATTGCCATTCCCGAAGTTTCAGCAAGCGGGAGTTTTCTTTTCATATGTTTTTAGATAAATAAAGATTCATTTTCATCTTCTGAACTAACTATCCCAACCTTTACCAAGTCTGTTGACCCACTTACACCTGATAGTGTTCCAGCTGTCTCAACAACAAGATCTCCTTGCTTGAGGATTTTCATTTTTTTGGCCATATTCATGGCATCATCAAATGTTTTTGATGTGCTTGTTTGATTTTCTATTAGAAGGGGCGTTACTCCCCAGACAAGTTGAAGCGTGCTGGCAACACTCTTTTCATTAGTTACTGCTAATACTGGAGTGGGAGGTCTAAACTTGCTTACGTTTTTAGCGGTAGCACCACTTTTTGTTAAAGGTATTATTGCTGCAGCGTTTATTTGTCTAGCAATACTGCTTACAGCCGCACTAATAGCATTTGGAATAGTGCTTGGAAGATGACTTTCTAATGCTTTTTGTGGATAATCTCGTTCGATTCTTTTCGCAATAGTAGCCATAGTCGCCACAGCCTCAATGGGATAATCACCCACTGCAGTCTCATTTGAGAGCATTACAGCATCCGTGCCATCGAGTATTGCATTTGCAACATCACTCACCTCTGCTCTTGTAGGCCTTGGGCTTGAGGCCATTGAATCAAGCATTTGTGTGGCTGTAATTATTGGTATGCCAAGGCTGTTTGCCTTTTTGATAAGTTGTTTTTGTAATAATGGAACTTCTTCTGCTGGCATCTCTACACCGAGATCACCTCTAGCCACCATGACTCCATCACATAATTTTAAGACAGCGTCTATTTGATCAATTGCTTCAAATTTTTCTATCTTCGCAACTACTGGGGTGTCATATCCATGATTTCTAATTAAATCTTTTATTTCTATTAAATCAGAAGGATTTCTTACAAAACTTAGTGCTACCCAATCAACACCTTGTTTTAAACCAAATGCTAGATCTTTTTTATCTTTGTCTGTTAAAGCCCTTATGGAGAGTTGAACATCAGGGAAATTAACTCCTTTGTTATTAGATAGAACCCCACCTACAGTTATTGAACAAATTAATCTTTGTTCTTTTATATCTACTTCTTCAACTTTCATCTCTACCCTTCCATCATCCAACAGAATTCGATTTCCAACATTTACTTCTTCAGCTAACTTGTCGTAAGTGACATTTGCTTGGTCCTGATTACAGTCAATATTTTTCGATGTAAGAATAAATTTATCGCCATTTTTGACATTAACTGGGCCATTTTTAAATCTACCAAGTCTAATCTTAGGCCCCTGAAGATCCTGAAGGATTCCTATGTGAATGCCTAGATCATCAGAAACTTTTCTAATTGTTTTTATTCTTTGAGCATGTTCTTCATGATCACCATGACTAAAATTTAGACGGAAAGTAGTCGCACCGGCCTCTACTAACTTGCTTATTTGACTCGCACTCTCCGTTGCGGGTCCTATCGTAGCTACAATCTTGGTCCTTCTGGCTAGGTCGAGTATTTTCATTTATGTGACTTGTGATAACAAAAAACTAACATCTGATTGTGTTTTATTTGTCAACTTTACTTTTTCAAGAGAATAAAGATGGAATTAAATGATTATCAAAGAGAATCTCGTAAGACAGCTCTTTATCCTGATGTTGGTAGCAATGCTATTTATCCAACATTAGGTCTTGTTGGTGAAGCTGGGGAGGTCGCTGACAAAGTAAAGAAAATCCTAAGAGACAAAAAGGGTGTATTTGATAAAGATAGTAAGGATGCAATTAAATTTGAACTAGGTGATGTTCTTTGGTACATATCCCAGCTCTCGAGTGAACTGGGTTATGAATTGGAAGAGGTCGCTCATGCAAACTTACAAAAGCTCAACAGCCGAAAAGTTCGAGGAAAAATTCAAGGCAGTGGTGATGATCGATGAAATTCAACTATCCATACATTTGAAATCCTCCCATCGCCAATGCAGCTGCATTTCCTAGAATTCCTTGAACGACTCTAATAACAACAAAAGCTAAAATAGGAGATAAATCTAAGCCTGCTAATGGAGGTATAATTCCTCTGAAAAAATTTAGATAAGGATCAGTAATAGCACACAAATTTACAAGTATGGGATTACTCATATCAAGATTTGGGAACCATGTCAGCAAAACCCTAATGATCAATATTGTTGAATAAATTCCAAGTGTTTTTAAAAGTACAAGAAGAATTGTCGGAATAATTTCGTAGCCCATTAGCCTTTGATTTTTTGTATTATATTACGCCGCCTTTTTGTCTTCTGCTTGATCTGGTTCAGGTAACACAGAAAATGTTTGATGAAATTTTTCTGAGAGAGTTAACCAGAAAGAACGTCCATCCTTTTGCCGCCTTCTTTCAACGAAGTTTTTTTCTACAAGCTCTTTAATGTGATCGTATGCGCCAGATCCTCTGAGATCAACCAATTCTGATTGGAGTATTTTCTTTTTGAGTGCAACAGTCGCCAATGTTCTTAATGTCGCAATCGATAAATCTGCTGGAAGGAGATCTTGAACCAACTCACCTAGCCCTTGCCTTAATTCCAAGCTGTAATGACTTTTGTTTTCGTTTATTTCTAGAGAAGTGTCACGCTGAGCGTATCCAGCCTTAAGTTCCCAAAGTGCTTTTTCAATTTCAGCAATATCTTTATCCAGTAATTCAGCCATCTCTTTTGATGATGTTGGCCTTCCTTTGAGATAGAGGATTGCCTCAATCTTCGCTGGTAATGAAATTTGTATGCTCTCACTCATAACATTAAAACCAAAATTATTTTTCTGTATATCCAAAATTAACGCGTCTAATTAAACTATGCACCTAAAAATAATTTATATGCTGGATTATCTGTCTCATCCCAATTTTTATAACCTATTTTTTTGACAAACTCATTCCAAGCTTGAATCTCGGAATCGTTTACTAGTACACCTATTACTATTCTTCCAGTATCAGCGCCATGGTTTCGATAATGGAAGATGCTTATTGTCCACTCTGGTCTCATTGAGTTAACAAATCTCATTAAGGCACCAGGCCTTTCAGGAAACTCAAATCTATATAGTAATTCTGTGTATTCTTCTTTAGATATTTGACTTATTGATCTTGGTAGCCTGCCACCAACCATGTGCCTGAGATGAACTTTTGATAATTCATCATTACTTAAATCATGACAATCAAAACCTCCCCTTTTGATCTCAGCTGTTAATAATTCCCTATCATTATTATTCGAAACTTCTACACCCATAAATATTTGAGCTGTTTTACCTTCTGAAATCCTGTAACTAAATTCAGTTAGACTGCGTGACCCAAGTGTTTTGCATAAAAGTTTTAAACTGCCCGCTTTTTCTGGAATTCCTACTGCAATCATAGCTTCTTTTTCTTCACCTAATTCGGCTCTTTCTGCTACAAATCTTAGTCGTTCAAAATTCATATTTGCACCACAAGCTATTGCAACAAGGTTGTTGTTTTTTAACTGATTATTTACAACATGTTTTTTTAAGCCAGCTATAGATAATGCACCTGCTGGTTCAAGAATTGATCTTGTATCCTCGAAAACATCTTTTATCGCGGCACAAATTTCGTCAGTACTTACAGTAACCATTTCATCAACATTTTTTTTGCAAATCGAGAACGTCTTTTCTCCTACCTTCCTTACCGCAACTCCGTCTGCAAAAAGGCCAATACTTTCAAGCTCAATAGGTTCATTTGCCTTTAATGAAAGTGTCATTGCGCAGGCATCTTCTGGTTCAACACCAATAATCTTTGTATCTGGCCATATTGCTTTTACGTACGCACTTACTCCAGCAATAAGTCCCCCGCCTCCAACAGCTATGTAAATCGCATCAGGCGGAGTTTGACTTTGTCTAAGTATTTCTAGACCTATTGTTCCTTGTCCTGCTATGACTTCAGGATCATCAAATGGATGTATGAAAGTTAGATTTTCTTTCTTAGATATATCTAGTGCCTTTTCATAGCACTCATCATATGTTTCACCGAAAAGAATAACTTCTGCCTTGTGTGATTCAACTGCCCTTACTTTCATAACGGGAGTTGTCAGTGGCATAACAATTACTGCTCTGCATTTAAGGAATGATGCACTTAATGCAACTCCCTGTGCATGGTTTCCAGCGCTTGATGCAATTACTCCTTTATCTAGCTCTTCCTTGCTCAGCTGAGACATGCGGTTAAATGCACCTCTTAACTTGAATGAAAAGACAGGTTGAAGGTCTTCTCTCTTAAACCAAATGTTGTTTTCGAACTTTTTGCTTAGGTTTTTCGCCTTTTCTAGTGGGGTTTCTTCCGCAACGTCATAAACGCGAGCTCTTAGTATTTTCTGTAAATAGTCCTCCATATCTAGTTTTTCAACGATTTTTGGATCTTGTGTTTTCTACATTCCATTTGTTCTTTTGCAAGTTTTATCAAAATGTACGGTAGACCTCGTAGATTGGAGGGATTCAATCTCAGAGTTATATGCGTCTGAGCCAGTTAAGTCATCCGAATGAGCTTCATGGCTTAGCCATTAGTGATTTGGAAGATGTTGCTTGCCAAATTAGAGAAAGGCATCTTCAAGTAGTTTCTACTAGTGGTGGCCACTTAGGTCCAGGTCTTGGTGTTGTTGAGTTAACAATTGCTCTCTATCAGACTTTAGATCTAGATGTAGATAAAGTTATTTGGGATGTTGGACATCAAGCTTATCCTCACAAGTTACTTACGGGAAGATATAACCGATTTGATTCTCTCAGACAGCAAAAAGGCGTAGCTGGTTATCTAAAAAGAACAGAAAGTAAATTTGATCATTTTGGAGCTGGACATGCGAGCACATCAATTTCTGCCGCTCTTGGTATGGCTATTGCCAGAGACCGAAAAGGGGAAGATTATAAATGTGTTGCAGTAATTGGAGATGGTGCTCTTACCGGTGGAATGGCTTTAGAGGCTATTAATCATGCAGGACATCTTCCAAAAACACCTCTTTTGGTTGTCCTAAATGATAATGATATGTCGATTTCTCCTCCTGTTGGAGCATTATCGACTTATTTAAATCGTATGCGTCATAGCCCGCCTGTTCAATTCATATCTGATAGTGTCCAAGAAAGTGTGAAAAATCTTCCTTTCATGGGAGATGCTATACAAGAGGAATTTAAATCTCTTACTGGCAGCGTTAGACGTTTAGCAGTTCCAAGTGTTGGTGCAGTTTTTGAGGAATTGGGTTTTACTTATATGGGTCCTGTAGATGGGCATGATATTGCTGAATTGACTAGAACATTTAATGCTGCGCATAAAGTTGGTGGACCTGTAATGGTCCATGTCGCTACTACAAAGGGAAAAGGTTATCCATATGCTGAAGCTGATCAGGTTGGTTACCATGCTCAGTCTTCCTTTGATCTAACAACAGGAAAATCTATTCCTTCTAAAACTCCTAAACCTCCAAGTTTTAGCAAGGTATTTGGTCAAACTTTAGTAAAACTTTGCGAGCAAGACAGCAAAATTGTAGGTATTACTGCTGCAATGGCAGAAGGTACAGCTTTAAATCTTTTACAGAAAGCTATTCCTGATCAATATGTTGATGTTGGTATAGCAGAACAACATGCTGTAACTCTTGCTGGTGGTATGGCTTGCGAAGGCATCAAACCAGTTGTTGCCATTTACAGTACTTTTTTACAACGTGCATATGATCAGTTGATCCATGATATTGGAATACAGAATTTACCTGTAACTTTCGTATTAGATAGAGCTGGAATTGTTGGTGCTGATGGCCCAACTCATCAAGGGCAATATGACATTAGTTATTTAAGGTGTATTCCAAACTTTACTGTTATGGCTCCAAAAGATGAGTCTGAATTGCAGCAAATGTTGGTTACCTGTATCAATCACAATGGTCCATCAGCTCTAAGGATACCTAGAGGTTCTGGAGAAGGTGCCGCTTTGATGGAGGAAGGATGGGAATCTCTAGAAATTGGTAAAGCTGAGACTTTAGAAGAGGGCGAAAACTTATTAATAATTGGTTATGGCTCTATGGTTTTCCCAGCAATTAAAACAGCAGCAATACTGAAAGAATTTGGAGTGAATAGTACTGTTATTAACGCTCGCTTCATAAGACCATTAGATGAGGATACTATTCATGAGGCAGCAAAAAGAATTGGCAAAGTAGTAACAATGGAAGAAGGAACACTATTGGGCGGCTTTGGATCTGCTGTTGTTGAATCTTTTAATGATAATGATATTTTTGTCCCTACATTAAGAATTGGAATACCAGACAAATTAGTCGATCATGCAACGCCGCAACAAAGCAAAGAATCGCTTGGCTTGACACCAGAAATGATGGCTGATCAAATTAGAAATAAATTTAATTTTAATTAATTATCTAACAATAAAAAAGGATTATTGATTAATAATCCTTTTTTTTCTATTTAATTTAGAAACTTAATTTATAAAACGCCTCTAGCAGCGAGACCCAATATTGACCCTATTCCTAATACATGACCTAAGCAGTTTGCGGCTACAACAGAACCATGACTTAGCCCACCAAAAAATTGAGAATTAGGAATTGGGAACCCTTCGTTTGGCTTTTCAATATTTGATCTTGCAATTGCATAAGCAAGTATATTGCAAATGATCATCACAACGGCACATTTTGGAGACCACTGAAATGTCACTGGATCAGCTGCTGCTAATAATGTTGTGAGCATCTTTTATCCCTATTGAATAAATTCATTATCAACCATAAAGATTGATTTTGCGTCAAATGTTACTTACCTCTTAAGAGTTTTTTACTTCCGCTTTATTTTTAAATGACTGGAGCATCAAAACAAAACCGTAAACAACAAATGCATCGCTAATGGTTAAGAACGATTCTGCTAGTCCATGCAGTACATCAACATTTGTTAATTCATCCCCAAAATAAATTTGTGCGATTATTGCAAAAACAATCGTCATGAATACAAATAAAAGAGTTAACTTAAAACCAATAAATGATATTTTTGGTATCGCTTTTGTTTTGCCCGCGTAACGCAGAAATACTAGATAAGGGATTAGTGAAATGACGAAAAATGGACTTGGGTCAATTCGTGCTATTGAATCAAGACTAAGAATTGAAATATTCATTGGTTTGGTTGCGAAGATTCAGCTCTAAACAAATTCCAAGCTGCAAACGCAAGACATATGTTTCCTAGAGTTGTAAGAGCTGCCTGTAGAACAACTAATCCTTTTAATTCAATACTGTTGTCGAATATATGCCATGTGATTGCTGCCATAGCACTAGCTAAATTTGGCAACATTGCTAAAGCAAAATAACCCAAAGCCTTGTTCTTGGTTATTGATGAAATATAGTCAATTATTATTATTGCAATCGCCCACTCAAATAGAGTCGCAATATGGATAAACCATGTTCCTAAAGATAGTTCATGCATATATTTTTTGTTGTTTAGTTAGCTCTTCTAAAACTTCTTGAGCATGTCCAATTGGTCTTACTCCTATCCATTTATATACAACTATACCTTCTGGGTTGATCAGAAATGTATTTCTTTTTGAGTAGGGATCTAACCATGAATCGTATGACTTACTAATTTCTGAATTTGCATCTGATAGTAATGTATATCCAAGTTTTTCGGATGTACAAAATGATTCGTGCTCTTCTTCACTATCTGCACTGATCCCAACTATTGAGGCATTAATTTTATTATATTTAGAAAGATTATCCTGAAAATTTTTCGCCTCTAATGTACAACCACTTGAGAAATCTTTAGGATAAAAATATAAAACTAACCATTTTTTTGAAAAATCATCCAGTGACCATTGCTTTTTATTTGGACTGTTTTTGTTATATCCATTCAGCAAAAAATTGGGTGCCTTTTTGCCAAGGGTAAGTGAATTTATACTTGCAAAAAGTCTCGAAGGTTTAATAAATAAAATACTAGAAAATAAAATAAACGATTTTATAAATTCACTTCTTTTCATTTGATAAAAATCAAATTCAAAGTTTGTTTAAATCAACCCCTAATGATTTGGCATATTTTCCTAAACCTTTTTTCTGAATAGTTTTTAGTGCTCTTGTCGTAACTCTTAGATTAATCCATTTATTTTCTTCTTCCCACCACAATCTACGTTGCTGCAAATTTGCTTGCTGCAATTTTTTAGTTCTGATATGGGAATGGCTGACTGACATTCCGTTATTAGCTCTTGTGCCTGTAAGTTGGCAAACTCTAGACATTTTTTAATCTTATTCGTTTATTTATTCTATCAAATGAGGTTGAGTTTATACGAAATTTTTCATTAATTTCCCTAGCAGCTCAGCATTTCTAGTTTGAAAAGCTGCTATATCTTTGTTCTCAAGCCCTCCAATTGATAGTTTTGCCATCTCATAAACATGTATAGCGATGTCGCTAGCTAATTGACCTTCCTCTGATTTACTAGATCCTTCAATAACTATTTGGTTAGAATTTAGCTTGAGTAAGCCTTGAATAAGTGGGTGGTTTGAATTGACTATTAAATTATGATATTCGGGAAGACCAGGCAGTTTCTGTTCCATTAATGCTGTTATATCATTTATTCTTCTCATTTGTTCTGGTAACAATATTAATGAAGGTGGTGAATTATCACCTTTTAGATTCTGTATTTGTACTGTGACTTTTTCATTGTTTAAAGCCGAACTAATAATTTTTTTAAGTGTTTCTGACTTTGTATTCCCGTCTTTATCTGCAATCTCAGGCGAATCATCTTTAATACTTTCGTCCAGTTCGGAATCGACTCTTACAAAATTTATTTCTTTATTTTTTTCCTCTAGCCAAGGAATAAACTGAGTATCAATAACAGTATCTAGTTTTAAGACCTCTTTACCTTGTGATGTCCACATATTGAGTGCTGTTGATTGAGAGACTTCATCTGTTGAATATAAAATCTTTTTGTTCTCATCAGTAAGCCTATTCTTATATCCTTCTAGGGTAGTAAATGTTTTTGAACCAGATTTTACCAACTCGTTATTCTCTTCATTATCTTCAACAGGAACTTTTGTTGTTGAATATAAAATTATCTCTTTTACTTGCTCGGCAAATTTCTCATCTTCCATAGCTCCAATTTTTATAAAGGGGGCTATTGAGTCCCATATGTCAGCATAAAATTGGGTTTCATCCTTCTTTAATGTTTTAAGCTTATCGGCTAACTTCTTAGCAATAAAGTTACCTATAGATTTAACTCTTCTGTCTGATTGTAATGCGCTTCTACTAACATTTAAGGGAATGTCTGGTGAATCTATCACACCCCTCAATGGTAATAGATATCTAGGAACTATTTCTTTAATTGAGTCACTAACAAAGACCTGATTACAGAAAAGCTTTATTTCACCACTTTCCCAATCTGCTCTTCCACTTATCTTTGGAAAATATAATATTCCTTGCAAATTATATGGATAGTCAGTATTTAGGTGAACCCATAAGAGAGGATCTCCCTGAAAGGGATAGAGATATTTATAGAGTTCGATATAATCTTCATCTTTAAGATTTTGTTTGCTTTCTCTCCATGGTGGATTCATTTTATTGATAACTTCTTCTTCAAGTGAGATTTCAATAGGCATGAAATCACAATATTTTTTAATTAATGTCTTAATTCTGCTTGGTTCTATATATTCAATTTCTTCTTCCATTAAATGTAAAATTATATCTGTACCTATCTCTTCTTTTTCTGATTCATCAAGTGTATATTGAGGCGATCCATTACATTTCCATTGAATAGCTTGTGAGTCATTCTTTGCTGATTTAGTTATTATTTCAACTTCTTCTGCAACCATAAAACTTGAGTAAAAACCGAGTCCAAAATGACCTATAAAACCATCATCAGGTTGCTTATATTTTTCAAGAAATTCTTCTGCGCTTGAGAAAGCTACTTGATTAATATATTTCTTAATTTCATCACTAGTCATTCCTATTCCATTATCACTAATGGTCAATGTCTTATGTTCTCTGTCAATCGAAATTTTTATTTTTTCATCGTCAGCAGCGACACAATCTCCTGCAAAGGCGGCCATTTTCCTTTTCTTGATTGCATCTACGGAGTTACTTATAAGCTCTCTAATAAATATTTCATGATCTGAGTAAACTGCTTTTTTTATTATTGGAAATATATTTTCTGTGTGAATAAGAATAGTTCCTTCTTCTTTAACTGGCATGTCTTGTCTAAATTTTTATCATCATAGCGATACAAATTTCTAATTAGGCGTTAAAGGCAAAAGTGTTATTGATTACAGCTCAATAGTTTTCGATCCCTGACAATTATTAAAAATTTAAAGCTAATTTATATCAATCTATCCATTCTATTTTAGTACATCTGTTAGATTTTAAGAGTTGATTTGTTTCATCATTTGTCTTTAAAGGTTCATGTGAAATTACTGAAATAATCCCCTTTCTATGCAATTCCTTTTGTTGTTTTAATGCTTTATACAAATTTGCACTTTGCTTATATGCGATTAAAACTTTTACACTATTAACAAGTTTTTCTTTGCTTGTGGAGACTAATTCTCTTACTTTATCAACGCTAATACTAAAACCAATTCCGTAGCAATTTTGGTCGCTTGAACTAAATTTTTTAACTAAATCATCATATCTACCACCTTTAGCAATAGTAACAGGAGCACTTGTTGATGATGAAACAAGAGAAAATGTTAATCCACTATATAATTTATATTTGGTTCCTAATGTAGGGTCTAGTTGTACTTCTATTCCTTTCTCTTTAGCTAATGGCTCAATAATAGTAAATAATTCCTTTAGTTTATCAATGTATGAATTTGAGCCATATATGTTTTTTAGATTAGTTAACACTTTTTCAGGTTTTCCTCTCATGTTCATGATGGTTTTGATAAAAATTCTTTGTTCTTCTTTTACATCAAGTGTAGTCAATGCTATGTAATCAAGATCGCAGAGAATTTTTTTTATTTGGTCTATCTTGGTTGAATCAAATGAGCTTAAAATAAGTTCCAATAGATATGTATTTCCAATAAGCAATGTCATTTTATATTTCTGATCAATTTCAATTACTTCTAATGATTCGATGAGAAGAGATAGAAGTTCTATTTCTGCATTAATTGCCTTTGTTCCTATCAATTCAACTCCGCTTTGAAATGACTCTTCAATATCAATACCACCATCAATGCTTTGATTGCATTTGAATGAAGTTCCTGTTGACCAAAAACGAAGTGGCTTTTCATATTCATTAAATCTAGTTGAAGCAGCTCGAACAATTGACGCTGTTATTTCAGGTCTTAATCCAAGAGGTTCATCAGAAACGATTTTTAGTATTTCATTGTTCGAAATCCCACCAGCTGCCGTCAGTGTGTCTAGACGTTCTATGTGCGGCGGTGATATTCGCTCATACCCCCATAGTTGATATAGAGAGGAAAGTTTTGATGCAATGAGATGGTTCTTTCTTACTTGCTGAGGATTTAAGTCGCGCGCACCCGAGGCAGGTTGCAATGTCATTATTTGAATCTTTTTATTACTTAAGGATCACATAAATTAAGACTATTTTCCACCATAAGAGTTAGGGGGTAATGGTCTAATTTTTCCAAGTTCTTTTATGAGCTCATTTTGTATCTCTGGATTACAAGCAAGAATTCTGCCGGTATTGAGATCAAAATCTCCAGAAGGATAATTGGAAACTATTCCACCCGCCATTTCAACTAGTGGTACTCCTGCTGCCATATCCCATTTTGCTAGTCCACGTTCCCAAAAACCGTCCACTTTGCCTGAGGCTACAAATGCTAGATCTACAGCGGCTGCTCCTCCTCGTCTTACCCCATGGGTAAGATGGGTTAGCCAACAAAATTCTGAATAATTATTATCTAATACTTCTCGACGGTCATATGCGAAACCTGTAACTAAGAGTGAATCAGATAAGGAATTCGTGTTCGTTACATTTATTTTTTCGCCATTACAATATGATCCATGTTCTGGAGAAGCGTAATAAATTTCATTCAAAGAAGGTACTGATATTGCTCCCAATATGGGATTGCTATTCCAAATTAAACCTATTGAAGTTGCGAAAAATGGATATCCATGGGCATAGTTTGTTGTTCCATCAAGAGGGTCTATACACCATTTTAATTCACCATCTTTTGCCTTATATCCACTTTCTTCAGCAAGAATAGAAATATAAGGAGTCTCTTTTTCTAAATATTCAATTATTATTTTTTCACATTCTATATCTGCATTAGTAACAAGATCTCCAGCAGTTCCCTTACATTTTATCGTTTTAATCCTTCCATAATTATTCATTAGAGATGCTCCACCTTTTTCTGCGGCCTGCTTGGCAATTTCTAATAATTTATTAATTTCATCTTTACCTAGACCTGCATTCAAAGCAGCGGTTTTACAAGATGGTATAACCATGGCTATTATTTTTGTTTATATTAATCCTCTACTATTGGAAGATTCTATTTATCTTTAAATCAATTTATTCTCATTAATAAATTAATGATCATTAGGAACTTGTTTGGTATAAAAGTATTTAATAAATAAATCCGATAGTTAATTTTTTAACAAGACCTCTCTTGTGGTATATATTTAAATTAAGTAATTGAAAGACATTTCATTGCTGATTTCAAGGAGAGGTGGCCGAGTGGTTGAAGGCGCAGCACTGGAAATGCTGTATAGGGGCAACCCTATCGAGGGTTCGAATCCCTCTCTCTCCGTCTCGCAAGGTAACTTTTAATAAAAAAGCTTTAGTTGTTATCCAAATTTTCCAGAGATATAGTCTTGAGTTGATTTTTGCTTTGGTGAATTGAACATGTTTTTTGTTTTATCAAACTCAACTAAAAATCCAATTTTTCCACCTAAATCCTTATCTTTTTTCTCTGTGTTGAAAAAAGCTGTGTAATCACTGACTCTATTGGCTTGTTGCATATTGTGCGTAACAATAATGATTGTAAAATTCTTCTTTAATTCGTGAATTGTCTCTTCAATTTTTAATGTAGATAATGGATCAAGTGCTGAGCATGGCTCATCCATTAAGATCACATCAGGTTCAATAGCAATTGTCCTTGCTATGCATAATCTTTGTTGTTGACCGCCAGATAATGAATAACCACTTTCGTTTAATTTATCCTTGCACTCATCCCAAACAGCTGCCTTTGTAAGAGATTCTTCTACTAATTGATCCATATTACCTTTATATCCATTAACTCTTGCACCAAAGGCAATATTTTCGTAAATACTTTTAGGAAAAGGATTGGGTTGTTGAAAAACCATTCCAATTCTTCTTCTAACTTCAACTGGATCTATATCCTCTGCATATATATCTACCCCTTCAAAAATAACACTGCCTGATAATTTGCAACCTTCTATTAAATCGTTCATTCGGTTGATTGCTCTAATGACGGTTGATTTCCCACATCCTGATGGACCAATAAAAGATGTAACTTGATTCTTTTCAATATCACAAAACACATTTTTAACTGCAACTGAATTGCCATATGTAATTGATACATTATCTAGTGAGACTGAAGATGTAGATTTTATATTTTTTTTATTCATTAGATTATTTTATTATTTGTTTTGTTAATAATTATACTTTATTTTTAGAAAATGCACCATGTGTGCCTATCCATCTTGAAAGGATATTAAGACTTAAAAGTACAACAACTAATATAAATGATGCTGCCCAAGCTAGTTGATTTTGGGCTTCATACGGTTCAAGAGCGAAATTGTAAATTAACACCGACAATGAACCCATTTCATAGAAAAGATCATCAAAGCTTGTAATGTAGTAACGGGAGAAAAGAGCTGTAAATATCAATGGAGCCGTTTCTCCTGCTGCCCTAGCGATTGCTAATAATACGCCTGTAGAAATTGAACTAAAAGCAGCTGGTAATGTGATATTTGTTATCATTGTGAATTTTGAGGCACCAATTCCAAATGCCGCTCTTCTCATGTCATTTGGAACTAATTTAAGTGCTTCATCAGTAGTTTTAATTATTGTTGGAAGCATCAAAATTGAAAGTGATATTCCGCCTGCAATACCGCTGAACATTGAACCAAATAGTATTTTAGTAGAAACAATAATTGCGTATATAAATACACCAGCAATTATAGAAGGAACCCCTGCAAGTACATTTGATCCAAACCTTATAAATTTTGCAAAGTTTCCTGATTTTGAATATTCAGCAAGATATATCCCACCTCCTACTCCAACAGGTATTGATATTATTGAAGCAATAGCTGCCATTATAAAAGTTCCAGTTATTGCTGGCCCTATTCCTCCAGCTGAGAGAAGATCATCTCCAGGTGGCTCGGGTTCAAGTATTAAGGTATCTAAGTTTATATAACTTCCACCTTTAATTAATACATAGCTTATGACTAAGATTAAAGGAAGTACAGAAATGATGGCAAAAAGAGAAGAAATAATAGTTAACGCTTTGTTCCCAATATTTCTAGTTAGAGAGGGATTATAAGTTAGTGGTTTTTGAGAAGTGTAATTCATTTATTGATATTTTAAGCTTAATTTTTTTACAATCCATTGGGCAAATACATTAACCAATAAGGTTAATATCATTAGGATTAATGCTGCATACATTAGAGAAGAGACTTGGCTTCCATCTGCTTCACCAAATTGATTGGCAAGCATGGAGGAAATTGTATATGAAGGAGCAAATATTGACCAACTAAAGTTATTTGAATTACCAATAATCATTGTGACTGCCATTGTCTCACCCATTGCTCTTCCTAGAGCAAGTAAAACTCCTCCTGTTATCCCAGAAATTGCGGCTGGAATAATAACTTTAAAAATAGTAGTCCATCTTGACGCTCCAATTCCATAGGCTGCTTGCCTAAGTTTTGATGGAACTTGATTTAGAGAATCTTTTGAAATCGATGTAATTATAGGTAATATCATTACCACAAGTATTAATATTGCTGGCATCATTCCAGCGCCTAAAGGTTGGGTGCCAAAAAATGGTATAAATCCAAATAGTTCGTAGATTATGTTCAAAAATGGTCTAATAAAAGGTTCCATAATAAATACAGCCCATAGACCTAAAACTACTGATGGAATAGCGGCTAAAAGCTCAACCATTATTCCTATTACATTTCTTATATATTCGGGAATTATATTTTCAGTTATAAATATTGCAGTGCCGACGCCCAATGGAATGGCAATTAATAATGAAGCAATCGATGTAAAAAGGGTTCCATAAATAGCTGTGAATGCACCGTACTCATCTGTAACTGGATTCCATGCAGAGCTAAAAAGAAACCTCAGTCCATATCTTGAAATTGATTCAGTAGATTCATAGTAAACGACTGCAAATATGGAAAAAAGCACTATGGCTACCATTGATGCCATGGCAACAACAATATTTTTAAAACCAATATCTACCAACTTCTCTGAAGTTGGTCTTGTTCTCAGTGAAAATTTAGACGTACTTGCTTTGTCCACGCGCAAAAGCAATTTACATTATGAATCTAAATCTAATTTCAAATTTTTCACTAAGAGAGGGTTAATGATTGGCTTTAAGTGTTGAAGGGTACATAATAAGTATTGAATACCCTTAAATGCTAGTTACTGTGGGGCTTAAATAAGTATTGCCATGGGGAGAATAGTTGGCATTGACTTGGGAACGACTAATTCCGTTGTAGCGGTGTTGGAGGCTGGTAGGCCTGTTGTTATTGCTAGTGCTGAAGGTGCTAGAACTACGCCATCAGTTGTTGGCTTTACTAAGGAATCTGAATTGTTAGTCGGTCAACTTGCGAGACGGCAATTAGTTCTTAATCCCAAAAACACTTTCTCCAATTTAAAAAGATTTGTTGGCAGAGCATGGGATGAGCTTGAAGAAACAAGCCTTTCAGTTCCTTATAGCGTCCGCTCAAATGATCAGGGAAATGTTCGCATCACCTCTCCCATAACAAAACGGGAATATGCGCCTGAGGAACTTATTGGCAATATCATTAGAAAGTTAATAGATGACGCTGAAACATATTTAGGAGAAAACGTTGATGCTGCTGTAATCACTGTTCCCGCTTATTTCAACGATTCACAAAGACAAGCTACCCGTGATGCTGCGATTTTGGCGGGCATATCTGTTGAAAGGATTCTAAATGAACCAACCTCCGCCGCTCTTGCTTATGGATTTGATAAAAGCTCATCTAGAAAAGTTTTGGTTTTTGATTTAGGTGGTGGAACATTTGATGTGTCTTTAATGTCCATTTCCAATGGTGTTTTTGATGTAAAGGCAACTTCAGGTGATACACAATTGGGAGGTAATGATTTTGATCAAAGAATTGTTGATTGGCTTGCTGAAGATTTTTTAGCAAAGAATAAACTTGACCTAAGAAGAGATAGGCAATCATTACAAAGACTTACTGAAGCAGCTGAGAAAGCTAAACAAGAACTTTCTGGTGTTCAAACCACACCTATCTCACTCCCTTTTATTTCTACAGGAAAAGATGGACCATTACATATAGAAACTACCCTAAGTAGAAAAAAGTACGAGAGTCTTTGCAATGACCTTTTAGACAGATTATTTGATCCTGTTAATACTGTTATTGATGATTCAGGGTGGAATCCTGAGGATATTGATGAAGTTGTTCTTGTAGGTGGAAGTACACGTATGCCAATGGTAAAGCAATTAGTTAAAACATTAGTTCCAAATCCACCTTGTCAATCTGTTAACCCTGATGAAGTTGTTGCTATTGGTGCGGCAATTCAAGGTGGGATTCTTTCAGGAGAGTTGAGAGACCTTTTATTGAATGATGTCACACCTCTCTCTTTGGGACTAGAAACTGTAGGTGGATTAATGAAGGTTCTAATTCCACGTAATACGTCCATACCAGTTAGACAATCAGATGTATTTAGCACATCTGCTTCCAACCAATCATCAGTTGAAATTCATATATGGCAAGGAGAGAGGCAAATGGCCTCAGACAACAAATCACTGGGAAAATTTAGATTATCTGGTATTCCTCCTGCCCCTCGAGGTGTTCCTCAAGTTCAGGTGGCTTTTGATATTGATGCCAATGGTTTATTAGAAGTCAGTGCCACTGACCGAACTACTGGGAGGAAACAGTCTGTAAGTGTTACTGGCGGTTCAAATTTGAATCAAAATGAAGTTAATAAGTTGATTGAGGAGTCCAAAGTAAAAGCATCTGAAGATAGAAAAAAGCGAGCTTCTATTGATCAGAAAAATAATGCTTTAACACTTGTTGCTCAAGCTGAGAGGCGGCTAAGAGACGCTTCACTTGAGTTGGGGCCCTATGGCGCTGAGAGACAACAAAGATCTGTAGAGGTTGCGATGAGGGACGTTGAAGATTTGCTTCAAGATAATGATTTGCAAGAACTCGAATATGCAGTTGGTTCTCTACAAGAAGCATTATTTGGTTTGAATCGTCGCCTATCAGCAGAAAGAAAAACAGATTCAAATCCCATACAAGGTATTAAAAATACTTTTGGGTCATTAAAGGACGAGTTGTTTTCTGACGACTACTGGGATGATGATCCTTGGGATTATTCTCAAGGTCGTCAAAATAGAAATGGTGATAATAATTATGGGAGAAGGGATGTAGATCCTTGGGATAATGACTACTACCGTTGATCCTAATTATTGGTCTCTATTAGGAGTCTCTCCAGAATGTGATTCTAATGAGCTTAAATCCGCCTTTAGGAAAGAGGCAAGAAAGTGGCACCCCGATTTAAATAAAAATGATGTCAATGCAGAGGAAAGATTTAAATTAATTAATGAAGCCTATGCGATTCTTAGCGATCCAAAAAAGAGAAGGGAATGGGAGAAACAAAATAATAAACATAAAGATATCTTTGATAATAGATTCCCAACCTATGAGGAATATATAGATCTTGTATTAGGAATTAAAACAGATCTAAAAAGTGAAAGTGATGATCAATATTCAGAACATTCTGAAGATGAATATGAAAACTTTGAACAAACTAATTTTAATGAATATGTTCCCACAACTAGTGAACCAGCACCACCTCCAACTTTAATTTATGAAGATCAAGAATCAATTGTAGAAATCACACCAGATCAAGCTCTTTATGGATCTTCAGTTGAAATCCAGTTACAAGACGGCACTCTCGTTGAGGTTTTAACTCCGCCATTTGCAGGTGATGGATGGAGATTACGAATAGAAGGTGCTGCAATAGGTTGTCGAGATCATTTTGTACAATTAAAAGTACAAACAGAAGATGGTCTAAGAATTGATGGATTAAGAGTTACGTATCGTCTTGAATTGTTTCCACATGATGCTTTATTGGGATGTGCTGTAGATATTCCAACTTTAAATGGATCTGTGACATTACAAGTTCCTCCTAATTCATCTACAGGGAGATTATTAAGACTTAGAGGACGTGGATTGGAATACGAAGAATATCGTGGTGATCAAATCGTTGAAATAATTATTGTGTTACCAGATAATTTAAGTGATTCTGAACTTGCATTATATCAGCGTCTAAATGAAATATCTATGGAGAATTATTAGAATTATATTGTTTATTCAATTTATCGATTTATAATCGGATTGGTTATTTATTTATTATGTTAGTTCATGTCCTTTTGTATGAAGCGGGGACTGAAAGTGAAGGTATACACTCCCTCGAACTTAAGGGAACGACAGTAATCCTTATGTTCGAGGATAAGGACGATGCTGAACGATATTGTGGACTTTTAGAAGCACAAGATTTCCCAACACCATCCGTTGAGGAGTTAACGAGGACAGATATTGAAGCATTTTGTGTTGAAGCTGGTTATGAACCCCGCTTTGTCGAAAAAGGTTTTATCCCAAGAACCGATGAAGAGCGCCTTATGATTTCACCACCTCTTTCAAATTTAGAAGTGGGAAATTGGCAAAATCAAGATAATTTAAATGGACAAATATCCTCTAATGATCAACTCCAAGATATAAAAAAGCGTTTAGAAAATCTTTTATGAGTGATACAAATAATCATTCAAAAAATATTATTCATCGAATACTAACAGAGCAGATTAATTTAACTTCGAATGAATTGGATACAAAGTCTACTAAAGAAATAGTTAATATTTTTTCTGAAGCTGATAAAGAACCTCAAAAAGCTGTTGAGCGAGTTATCCCAGAATTAATTAATGCTATTGATGAAATCACTGCAAGACTAAAATCAAATGGTAGATTGTTTTATATTGGTACTGGTACTTCAGGAAGATTAGGTGTACTTGATGCTTCTGAATGTCCCCCAACTTTTTGCACGAATCCTGATTTGGTGCAAGGAATAATTGCTGGAGGTATACCTTCGCTAACAAGAAGTTCAGAACATCTTGAGGATGTATCTGAGATTGCTATCGCTGATCTTAAAGATAGAAATTTCTCATATAGAGATGTTTTAATAGGTATAACAGCAAGTGGTAGAACTCCTTATGTTATTGCGGCATTAAACTATTCCAAAAGTATAAGTGCACTAAGTATTTCTATTTCATCAGTTCCCGAAAGTGATTCAACTTTAGATAATGATATTGATATTAGGCTGATTACTGGACCTGAAATTCTTGCTGGTTCCACAAGATTAAAAGCAGGAACAGCTACAAAGATGGCTTTAAATATAATTTCTACATCTGTGATGATTAAATTAGGCAAGGTTTATGGCAATAGAATGATTGATTTATCAGTATCCAACGATAAATTATTGGATAGAGCAATCGGTATTTTATTTGATATTGGATCGGTTGATAAAGTTACTGCTGTTCGACTTTTAAAGAAGACAAATGGATCTGTAAAACTATCTTTATTAATTGCTTTGTCTGGAATGGATGTTATAGATGCAAAGCAATTACTTAATGATTCAAAGGGTAATTTAAGAACTGCACTAATTAGCGTTAAAGATAATTGAATTATGTTCAATTAAACTTTAAGTATACATATTATACTTTCTGCAATAAACTTTAAAAGTAGTTATTATTAGAAAAATTTATTTGAGTTATGTCTAAAGTATTGATGGAAACAGATAAAGGCCAATTGACGATTGACCTCTTTGATAATGATGCACCCAAAACAGTAGAAAACTTTTTGAAGCTTGTTAAAGAAGGTTTTTACAATGGCCTTTCTTTTCACAGAGTCATAAATGGGTTTATGGCTCAAGGCGGATGTCCTAATACAAGAGAGGGCTCAAGAGGGATGCCTGGCACTGGAGGCCCTGGATATTCAATCAATTGTGAAATTAATCCAAACAAACATGAAGCTGGATCTCTTTCTATGGCCCACGCAGGAAAGGATACTGGTGGTAGCCAATTCTTTTTAGTTCATGCTCCACAACCACATTTGGATGGAGTACATACTGTTTTTGGTAAAACTAATGATATGAAAATTCTTCTATCTATCACTAATGGTACAAAAATTAATAGTGTAAGTATTGTTTAATAGACTTAAATTTATTATCTTATCTTGTAATTAACTCCATTCGAAAGTACTGGTCTTATCTTTTAAATTCCAATCAAATAATGGCGAATTTTCAAAATTTGAAAGTTCGCTTATTTTTTTTGACTCTATAGATATATTTGAAGAAGGATGTAAAAGCCTTTCATAATTGTCAGTTTTAATTATTCCAATTCTTTCTGTATTTTTCCAATTGCTAAGCTCCTTAAGTAGTGACTCAAGCAATCTTTTATCTATAAAGTTACCTTCCAAATGTGTTTTGATATCTCTATGTCTAACATTCCAAATGAATAATGGGTTTTCACATAGAGCTATTAACCTTGGAGCTGTTTGAATAGAAATATTTAAAAAATGGTTTTCTGACCACTTACATGCTTTATCTTCAAAATGTTTTAATTCGCTGTCGTTAACTTTTCCATCCCAATAGACAACAATATTTTGTCTTTCATTGGTTAAATTTGTCTGAATATTATTATCAATTAAGTGTCCAAGTTTTTCTCTTTTTACCTCAAGATAAGCCGCATTATGATCTCCGGGGCAAATAACTAATGGAACTCTAGATTCAACCTGAAGACCATATCCACCAAGACCAGCTATTTTTCTAGGATTATTTGTTAGTAATTTAAGTCTATTTATTCCTAAATCTGTCAATATTTGCGCCCCCACTCCATAGTTTCTCAAATCTGCAGGAAAACCTAATTTCTCATTGGCTTCAACAGTATCTAATCCTCCATCTTGAAGATTATAGGCTTTTAATTTGTTAACTAAACCTATACCTCTCCCTTCCTGCCTTAGATAGACAACAACTCCTTCTCCTTCTTCTGAAATTCTTGACAAGGCAGCTTCTAATTGAGGCCGACAATCGCACCTTAATGATCCAAATGCGTCTCCTGTCAGACACTCTGAGTGCATTCTTACCAATACCGGCTCTTTTAAATTTTCTGGATTTCCTTTTATTATCGCGACATGTTCTGATCCATCCAATTCATTCTTGTAACCGATTGCCTTGAAATCTCCAAATAGGCTAGGCAACTTTGCTACTGCTTGTCTGTAGACAAATCTCTCATTTTCAAGTCTGTAGTGAATTAAATCTGCAATACTGATCAACTTTAAATTTCTTTCTTGCGCATATTTTTTTAACTCAGGCAATCTTGCCATTGAGCCATCCAGATTTTGAATTTCACAGATAACGCCTGCAGGAGATAAGCCTGCTAACAAAGATAGGTCTACTGCCGCTTCCGTATGTCCAGCCCTTTTTAATACTCCTCCAATTTTTGCTCTTAAAGGGAAAATATGACCGGGTCTTCTTAAATCAATTGGTTTTGTTTGACTATTAAGAGCAACTTGAATTGTTTTAGCTCTATCTTCAGCTGAAATACCCGTAGATACTCCAAATTCAGGACCTGCATCGATACTTACAGTGAATGCTGTTTGGTTTGAATCGGTATTTCTGTCAACCATTAAAGGAAGATCTAATTCGTCTAACCTTTCCCCTTGCATTGCTAGACATATCAAACCCCTAGCCTCTGTTGCCATGAAATTTATTTGCTGGGGAGTCGCAAATTGAGCAGCACATATTAAATCGCCTTCGTTTTCTCTCTTTTCATCATCAACCACAACAACACATTCACCATTTCTGATAGCAGCTAGTGCATCTGCAATATCATCAAATTCAATTTCATAACAATCTTCTGATTTCAACTTATTCCTCGTGTTTGTGGTGAAATGGTTCTTTGCTAATTATTCTCAAATGAATATCTCCTCATTCTACGAAATAACATTGATGTTATGGCAATAAGTACATCGAAAACTGGGAGGATCGCAATTATTGGAGCATCTGGATACGGTGGACTTCAACTAGTCAAGTTGATCAATGAGCATCCTAATTTTGAGATTTCAACCTTAAATGGTGAGCGATCAGTTGGTAAAAGCTGGAATGAAATAAATCCTTTTATGAAAATTTTAGGAGATAAAAAGATAACTAAAAACAATATTGATGAAATCGCTCGTGATTCTGATTATGCAATATTAAGTCTTCCTAATGGTTTATCATCACAGTTAACACCTTTATTGTTAAAAAAAGGTGTTAAGGTCCTCGATTTGTCGGCTGATTATAGATTTAAATCTCTAGATAAATGGAAAGAAGTCTATACAAAAGAAGCAGCGAAATATACGAGATATGACTACGAATTATGTGAAGAGGCTATTTATGGTTTTTCAGAAGAATTTAGTAGCGAAATCTCAAAGTCAAGATTAATTGCATGTCCAGGTTGCTATCCAACTGCCTCACTTAGTTTACTTATTCCATTTTTAAAACAAGGTTTAATAGAAAGTGAGGGAATTATTATTGATGCAAAATCTGGCACATCTGGTGGTGGCAGAAATCCAAGTGAGCAACTTTTATTGTCTGAATGCTCTGAATCAATTAGACCTTATGGAGTAATTGGACATAGGCACACGGCTGAAATAGAAAGGATTGCCAGTCATTTTGCTGGTCACGATGTCAATTTACAATTCACTCCTCATTTAGTACCAATGGTTAGAGGGATTTTGTCGACAGTTTACGCTCGTTTAAGAGATCCCGGATTAACAGCTGAAGACTGCAAAATTGTAATTGAAGCTTTTTATAAAGATCAACCATTTATTGATATCTTGCCTGTAGGAACATATCCAGCAACTAAATGGGTTAAAAATACTAATAAAGTTATGATTTCTGTTGAAGTTGATAAACGTAACGGAAGAATTGTTCTAATGAGTGTTATAGATAATCTTCTAAAAGGTCAAGCAGGACAGGCAGTTCAAAATTTAAATATTATGCACGGACTTGAATCAGATATTGGTCTTCCTAAGATTACTTTTTATCCTTGAAACTAGTTCTAATTTCAATTGCTACTTTAGCAATAGCTAAAGGTAATATTATATGTTCCATATCTTGAATTCTTTTTTTTAAGGTTTCAATACTATCTTTTTCTTTAAGAGGGACTGCCGCTTGAATAATTATTGAGCCTGAATCAACATCCTTTTGAACATAGTGAACTGTACAGCCAGTAATAGTTACCCTTTTGTCCATTGCCTGCTGTATTGCATCAATGCCTTTAAAAGATGGTAAAAGTGATGGATGTATATTAATTAGTCTATTATTGAACTTATTAATTATTTCTTCACCAACAATTCTCATCCACCCAGCCATAACAACTAGTTCTACAGATAGTTCCTCTAGTTTATTCATAACCAATTTATCGTGTTCTAATCTCGAATTACAATCTCTATGATTAATAATTACATAAGGTATATCATATTTAATTGCCTTTTCTATTGCTAAGCAACTAGGATTATTAACAATTAATATAGATACTTCTGCATTAAGTTCGTTGTTTTGAATTGATTTAATTATGAATTCAAAATTTGATCCATTACCAGATGCAAGGATACCTAATCTAATCTTTGGCTCAACTAAATTACTTACTGATTCAATTGGACTTATTAGGCTATGTCCATTTAAACCATTAAATAAGTTACTTTCGCAATATTCTTTATTATCTTGATTCATCAATTAAGGCTTATTTACAACAAATATATGACCTAACGAAGAAATTACAATATCTAAATGTAAAGACATTTTTAATATTAATAATATTCTAGATTCGTATTTATAAAGATACAGGTTTAGATAGTAATAACTAATTAACATAATATCATTCTTATTTGTCAATTGCTAAACATTCAGCATTTACAAACCATTCTTGACTAATATAAATTAAATATTTTTGTTAAATGGCTCTCATTTGAGAGTACCTGTTAGCAGAATTCATTAAGGAGTACTCTTTTATTAATAATGGCAATAACTGACATCTTCCAGATGAATAACAACGATAAATGGGGAAGGTATTGCGACCTTTTGTATAGCGATGATTCATTAGGTTTTTGGCTTGATATAAGCAGAATGGATGTAGCGATAAATGATTTTGAAGATTTTAATGAAATTTATTCCAAAGCTTTTGATGCCTTAGAAAGTCTCGAGAATGGTTCCATTGCCAATATTGATGAAGGTAGGCAAGTTGGTCATTACTGGCTTAGGAATCCAAAAGTTGCTCCAAGCGCAGAGATTTCAGATTCTATTACTAAGGAAATTCAAAACATATCCAAGTTTGGGGCTTCAATATTAAATGGTGAAATTACAAACAGCGATGGAAAAAAATATACAGATGTTTTTTGGATTGGAATCGGTGGTAGTGGTTTAGGTCCACTACTCATTAAGGAGTCCTTCAAGAGAGAATCAATCGGATTAAATCTACATTTTCTAGACAACGTAGATCCTGAGGGAATTTCCCATAAATTAAACTCTATCCTTCCTAATCTTGATTCAACTTTGTTTGTAGTTGTTAGTAAATCGGGAGGCACTCCAGAACCATTGATTGGTATGGAGCAAGCTATGAAGTTTGTTCTCGATCACAGCCAGAATTGGTCATCTCGAGCGATAGCTATTACATCAAAAGGGAGTAAGTTAGATGTTTTAGCCAATAATGAAAATTGGTTAGATATTTTTGATTTACCCGATTGGGTTGGTGGCAGGACAAGTATTACTGGTGCTGTTGGATTATTACCTGCTGCTCTAATTGGAGCTGATATTAATAAATTCTTAAATGGAGCATCTCAAATGGATGCACTAACAAGAGTAAAAGACATTAAAAATAATCCAGCAGCACTTTTGTCTTTAGCTTGGTTCAAATCCGGAAATGGAAAAGGGTTAAGAGATATGGTTGTACTTCCCTATAGAGACAGATTAGAAGTTTTCAGTAGATATCTTCAACAACTTGTGATGGAATCTTTAGGCAAGAAGTTTGATAGAGATGAAAATCAAGTTAATCAAGGTATCGCAGTCTATGGAAACAAAGGTTCTACAGATCAGCATGCATATGTGCAGCAATTAAGAGATGGTATTGATAATTTCTTTGTTAATTTCATTGAAATTCTTCACGATCCTTTAGAGATTGTTGAAGTAAAAAATAAAAGACCAGGTGACTATTTGTCTGGATTTCTTCAAGGAACTCGTTCAGCATTGACTGAAGGTGGTAGACAGAATTTGACAATCACTTTTAAGTCATTTGATGAATCAAGTCTTGGTGCTTTAATTGCATTATTTGAGCGAGCTGTAAGTCTCTATGCCGAATTGATTAATGTTAATGCCTACAATCAACCGGGAGTTGAAGCAGGTAAAAAAGCGGCTACAAAGATAATTAAACTTCAAAAAGAGATTGAGGAATTATTAGATGATGGAAAGCAAAGAACATTAAATGAAATCAATGATGCGTTATCTTCTGATTCAACAGAGTCAATTTATTTAATTCTTAGAAAACTTTCAGAAAATTCTGATCATTATTCAATGATTGGTAATCAATCAAATCCCGATAAGCTTATTATTTCGAAAACTTGATTGCTAAATAACTATATTTACTAATTTATTCGGTACAACAATTATTCGTTTTGGTTCTTTTCCATCCATCCATTTTATAGCAGCCTCAGTTTTAATAGCTAAGTCCTCTAATTTTTCTTTAGATAAATTTTTGCTAGCATTAATTGATCCTCTAACTTTTCCATTGATTTGAATCATAAGTTTAAAAGTATCTTGTTCAATTGCACTTGCATCAAATTCTGGCCATGACTGAAGATGAATACTTTGAGTATTTCCGATTGTCTTCCAAAGCTCCTCTGCAATATGAGGAGAAAATGGAGAAGTTATTTTAACTAATATTGAAATAACTTTATTTAGAGTTTCATTACTACAGTAATTAACTATTAAACTTAGGCCATTTACAACCTTCATAAGTTCAGATATTGCTGTATTAAATTGAAGATTATCTAAATCATCAGTAATTTCCTTAATAGCAATATTAATTAGGCGTAATGCCTCTTCGTCTTTAGACTTTTCTTTTTCTATATTAATTCTTGAATTATTCTTTGTTATTTCAAAAGTATTAATAACAAATTTCCAGAGTCTCTGTATAAATCGGTATTGGCCTTCGACATCGGAGTCATCCCACTCTAAATCTTTTTCCGGTGGAGCTTTAAAAAGAATAAACATTCTTGCTGTGTCAGCTCCATATTTATCTATCACTACAGATGGATCTACACCATTGTATTTTGACTTCGACATCTTTTCATAGATGATTTCAATATTCTCTCCTGTAAGTGGATCTTTAGGATTATCAATATCTTTAATTTGATCCTTTGAAAAATATTTATTTGTATTGGGATTTTTAAAAGTAACGGCTTGAACCATCCCTTGAGTTAGTAATTTCTTAAAAGGTTCATCAATATTTATTAATCCACATCTCTTGAGAGCCTTGGTTAAAAATCTAGAATATAGTAAATGTAAAATAGCGTGCTCGATACCACCGACATACTGCTTAACTGGAAGCCATTTGTCTATTTCGCTTTTCAGAAAAGGCTTTTCACAATTATCAGGGTTTATATATCTTAAAAAGTACCAAGATGAACACATAAAAGTGTCCATTGTATCAGTTTCTCTTTTTGCATCAGTTCCACATTTTGGGCAACAAGTATTTATCCATTCGGTTTTGGTTGTTAAAGGACTCTTACCTTTACCAGTTAATTTAATATCAATTGGTAGTACAACTGGAAGATCATTGTCAGGGACTCTTACTTGGCCACACTTCTTACAATTAATAATCGGAATTGGGCAGCCCCAATATCGTTGTCTAGATATAAGCCAATCTCTTAATTTGTATGTGATCTTTGGTTTTGCCCAATTTGAATTTGAACCAAATTCAAGTATTTGTGTTTTTGCAATATCAGATTCAATACCATTAAATTTATCTGAATTGATCATGATACCCTTATCAACAAATTCAGCATTTAAATAACTTTCATCTTCACCAATATTGGGTTTTATTACATATTGAATTGGTAAATCATATGATTTTGCAAACTGATAATCTCTACTATCGTGAGCTGGAACACCCATCACAGCACCAGTTCCATATTCCATAATCACATAGTCTCCTATCCAAATCGGTATCTCTTTATTATTTGCTGGATTAATTGCATCTACTCCTAAGTACATTCCAAGTTTTTGTCTGGTATCTGAATTACGTTCAAGATCACTTAACTTTTCTTGAGTTTGTCTAAAGTCATTTAATTTATCTATATCATTAGAACTTATTAATTGATCAATTAATGGATGATTTGATGCTAATACCAGATAACTTACTCCATAAACTGTATCTATTCTTGTTGTGAAAGCTGTTATTTTTTGGTCGCTATTTTTGATATCAAATGTTATTTCTGCTCCGATGGATTTACCAATCCAATTTTTTTGCATAACTCTTACTCTATCTGGCCAGTCATTAAGAGTAACTAAATCCTTATTAAGATCTTCCGCGAAACTAGTAATTCGTAAAAACCATTGATTTAATTCTTTTTTCTCAACTTTAGCTCCAGATCTCCATGATTTACCTTCAGCGTCTACTTGCTCATTAGCAAGAACAGTTTGATCAATTGGATCCCAATTAACTGTTGCTTTTTTTTGATAGGCAAGATTATTTTTATGTAATTGATTAAATATATATTGAGTCCATTTATAATAATCTTCTTTGCAAGTAGTAACTTCTTTAGACCAATCTATTGATAATCCTAGACGATCTAATTGATCTTTCATTTGTGAAATATTTTTATCTGTCCATGTCGATGGACTTGTTTCTCTCTCTATTGCTGCATTTTCAGCAGGTAAACCGAAGGAATCCCAACCCATTGGATGTAGGACGTTAAAACCTTTCATCCTTTTATATCTAGCGAGCACGTCTGTAATTACATAATTCCTGACGTGACCCATATGTAAAGAACCTGATGGGTATGGAAACATCGACAAGGCATAGAAAGTATTTTCTTTATTTACCTCAGTATTTGTCCTATAGAGGTCATCATTAGCCCATTCTTTTTGCCAATAAGCTTCTACTTCCCGAGGCTCGTATCGCTGGTCATTAATATCTGAAGTAGTATTATTCAAGGAAGATCTCCTTCAGTAGTTGATTTGCCAATCAAATAATGTTCTCATAAATTGATGCGCAATATGCCAATAGTTCTGAAATTACTACCAAGAGCCCTTTATTTCCTACAAACATAGTTAAACAATCAGAAAATCATGAAAAATAATTTTTCAAAATATCAAGGACTTGGTAATGATTTTATTATCTTTGATGCTCGTAGTAACAATTTAGATCATTTATTTTCAAAAAATAAAGATAATTTTATTGAGCACCTATGTAATAGAAATTTTGGCATCGGAGCTGATGGGATTATTCTTATATTAGAGTCTAATAATAAATGTTTTGTGAGAATGAAGATTTATAATTCTGATGGTTCCGAGCCAGAAATGTGTGGCAATGGTATTAGATGTCTGATTGCTTTTTTGAATGATAATAATGAAATTAATGAATTGTCTGAGATCCCCATTGAGACCAAAGCGGGTCTTATTCTTACTTCTATTGATGGTAATGAAAATATAAAAGTAAATATGGGTGAACCTATCCTTTCTCCTTTAGATATACCCACGAAATTATTGATGAACAGTTTAAAAGTTCCTAATGGTGTGATTACATTAAAAGATCAAATATTAAATGTTTATGCTGCTAGTATGGGGAATCCTCATATGATCGTATTTGTTAATGATATTGAAGCGATACCATTTCAAGAATGGGGTAGTTTCCTTGAAAAACATAATACATTTCCAAATGATACTAATGTTCACTTTGTCGAAATAATCGATAAGTCAAATATTAAAGTAAAGGTATGGGAAAGGGGCTGCGGCCCAACATTAGCTTGTGGTACTGGAGCATGCGCTTGTCTGGTAGTTACCTCTAAGTTAGGGAAAACTTTAAACAACGCTAATGTCTATTTACCAGGCGGCAAATTAGAAGTTGAATGGCCAAATCAGTCAGGTCCCGTTTTCATGCAAGGACCAGCTTTAAAAGTATTTAGTGGAGAGATAGATATTTAATAAGTCCTCATATGAAAGATATTTATCTCGATGCATCAGCGACTACTCCTCCTCATTTAGATGTTATTACTAAATTAAAGGATATTCAATTTGAATGCTGGGGTAATCCATCAAGTATTCATAAAGTTGGGGTTATCGCAAGAGAGATTTTAGAAAGATCAAGATTATCAATAGCAAATAAATTAAAAGCGTCTTCGGACGAATTATTTTTTACATCTGGAGCAACTGAATCAAATTATCTAGCTCTAAAAGCTGTATCTAATAAACTTGATAAAGGAAGAATTGTCATTTCTAGCGTTGAACAC
>OBPD01000004.1_pt1 | contig 36747 bp, 38 predicted proteins | sample 1494311 | NCBI WGS metagenome assembly OBPD01 (sample SAMEA3275629, study PRJEB22092) | marine metagenome | biome: Marine; feature: Surfacel waters; material: Sea Water | collected 2014-06-20T10:00:00+00 | depth 75 m | reverse complement strand
TGCTGCCTCCTCCTCTAGCTATAATTAAAGCTTGTAATTTCAACTTATTTATTTTTAATTTACTTAAAATAGATTGCAATTTATTTTCATTATTACCTTGAACAGGAATAGGAATTATTTGCAGCTTAGTTAATGGCCATCTCTCCTTAGATGTTCTAAGCATGTCTGCTAAAGCAGAGCTTGGAACACTTGTAAGAATACCAATTGAATGAGGATATTTTGGCAATTTTTTTCGTAACGAATCATCTATCAAACCTTCTTTAAAAAGTTTTGATTTGACTATTTCGAACTTCCTAAGAACCGTAGAAATACTTGGTCGAATATCAAAAACTTGTACCGATACTCTTGCTTGAGATTCCCAGAAATTTAATTTACCAATAATAACAACGCCATCATCTTGCTTTGGTAAAAATTTTAAAGACTTTATTGTTGATGACCATGCAACCGCATCTACACTTGCTTTCCCGTCCGTTAAAGTTAACCATAAATGACCTTTTTTTATTTGCGATTTAGAAACAGTGGCTTCAAGTATAAACTTTGGGGCAAATCCTCTTGATAATAATAAGCCAATAGATTCGTTTAATTCTTTAACACTATATGTAGTTAGAGATTGTTTAGCGTTTTTAAGATCAGTCAAACTTTTAAAAATAAAAAACTAAAAATTAGTTTTTCAACCGATTCCCATCTGAGTTAAAATCCCTTGCCCTGTTAAAAGTTCTGTTGTTAAACCTATTAAAATACCCATCATTGCTAAACGGCCATTCCATATTTCAGCAAAATTGACAAATCCATAACGAGGTTCGAAGTTATCTTTCATTTGTTAATAGAAATCATTCTAATAATACTAAAGAAATGCTGAGAATGAGAAAACATATATGTTGGCTCTTGAAATTAATTTGTTTTTAAAGCTTTCAATATCTATCTAACATGTCTGGCGCCATCAACTGGATGATAGTCCTCTCCAGTAAGTTCCTCGTAAATAATTGCTGGTAATCCTGTTTCGAACATGGTCTGAAGAGCTTCTTTTAGATAAGGATTCCATCCACCAGTACTAACTTCTCCATGTCGTACAGTCCAATCCCATGTCCCTTGTAAATCTCTAGGCATTCTTCCTTCTCTGTCTCTTCTAGCAACCAAATCAAGGGACTCTACTAACCCAACTTGAATAGGATCTTTTCCATAAGCTGGAGTAAGGCTTAATTCAAGCCTTACTGGATCTTCCTTTAATAATCTGAGACGAAACCTTGGAGGTAACTTCATGTTTTTCAAAACTGCAGCGACTATGCGCGTTCTTTGTTCCAAAATTAAAACCTCTTAGATAACTATGTAATGTCAAACCCAAAAAATCTAATGAAAATTATTCAGAAGGCTTTTCATATGATTGTGGATGATCACTGTCCTTAGAAAAACGAACTGTGAGCAAATCTTCATCAGTAATGGAGCCATCTTTGTCTAGAAGCTCAGGATGAACAGTAACCAAGCCTGTTCGATCATCACCTTTTTTCTTTGAAAATGAATTTTGAATCTTAAATGATGCTTGACCTGAGAAAAAACCATTTAGCATTATTCTGGCAGCCAAAAACAACAAAACAAAAACTGAAAGGCCATAAACAAAAGGTAAAAAATTGCTCAACATTTGCAAAAATGATAAATCAAAAAACTGAATGCATTAATTCAGATTAAGTTTTGAAGTCGTTCTAGTTTCATCTTCAATCACAGAATAAATCAGAGTATTATTCTAGAGGAAAGAAAGTTCAAAGAATAGTTATTTAGTAAAAATCTACGGTAGTTAAAATGGTGGGCATTTCAATTTTTAAATTAGCTATGATTAGTTTTGATAATAAGAACTAATCCCTTTCAGAAGATCATGCATGGATTAGATGACAACAGACTATTAATAGGATCCCTAAAATTACGTCAAAAAAAATATTTTAAAATTTTTGTTTTAGTTGTTCTTATTTTTTTTAACTTCCGATATGAAACTCCTCTTCATTCAAGTGAAGCTTCACTGTTATCCCAACAAAATCACAATAAGCAATCTTTCGTATCAAAAGCATTAAATATTAGTGGGGATGCAGTGGTCACAATTGAAACACAGCGTCAGGTTTTATCTTCAAGTGAAGGTGTATTTCCTCCTGGGATCTTAAATGATCGATATTTTGAACGATTCTTTGGTCTAAGAGGCCTGCAAGTTCCACGATCTCGAATTGAAAAAGGGCAAGGAAGTGGAGTGATTTTTTCTAAAGAAGGTCTGGTCTTGACTAATGCTCATGTAATAGAAAAAACTGATCAATTAATAGTGGGTTTATCAGATGGAAGAAGAGTGCTTGGAAATGTTGTTGGAGAAGATTCTTTAACAGATCTTGCAGTTATTAAACTCAAAGCAAAAGGTCCTTGGCCAACTGCCCAATTAGGAAACTCCGATAATTTAAAAGTTGGTGATTGGGCAATTGCAGTTGGAAATCCTTTTGGACTTGAAAATACGGTTACTCTTGGAATCATTAGTAATCTCAATAGAGATGTTGCTCAATTAGGTATATCCGACAAAAGAATAGATCTCATTCAAACTGATGCAGCTATTAATCCAGGTAATTCTGGAGGACCATTATTAAATTCTGTTGGAGAAGTGATTGGTATTAATACTCTTGTTCGCTCAGGACCAGGAGCAGGATTAGGTTTCGCAATTCCAATAAATAGAGCTAGAAAAATCGCCAAAGATTTAATCACCAGCGGGAGAGCCAAGCATCCCATGATCGGAGTAACACTTTCAAGCAATATCAAACAAAAAAGTAATTTTCTTTCCCAAACAGAAGATGGAGCGATAATTAAATATTTGATGCCAAATGGTCCGGCCGAAAAAGGTGGATTAAAAGTAAATGATCTAATAATTTCAATCAACAATGAAAAAATTTCAACTCCAGCAGATGTGGTAAAAAAAATTAATAAAAATAATTTACAATCAGCATTAAGAATTAAAATACTTAGAGAGAATATAGAGTCTATAAAAATCATCAAACCAGTTGATATTTATGATCTTCAAGTATAATCAAAAAAATTTCTATAATAATTATTTTTATTTAGTTTTCTTCTTCCTACGCTGTTTTTCTCGATTAGCCAACCTTTTTCTTTCCCTTTCAGCTAATTGTAATTCTTTTTCTTTTTCTTGTGCTTCTTCGATTTTTTTCTCTTTATAGTATTTGTAATCACCTTGATACTTAATTAATTGACCATCTCTTATTTCTACAATTTTGTTTGCAACTTTTGAAATAAAATATCGATCATGAGAAACTATTAATGCAGTGCCATTATAATTGGATAATGCCTGCTCTAGCATTTGCTTTGAAGGTATATCTAAATGATTTGTCGGTTCATCAAGAATAAGCAAATTTGACGGCTTAATAATCATTAAAGCTAAAGCAAGTCTTGCTTTCTCTCCTCCACTAATCTGACTGACCTCCTTAAAAACCGAATCATTAGTTAAACCAAAGCTACCCAGTAAAGAACGAATTTCTGTTTGTGTCCAATCAGGTACAGATTGAGAAATTGTCTCAATTACTGTTTTTTCTAACTCTAAGGCCTCTGCTTGATTTTGTTCAAAATAACTAGGTATAATATTATATTTTCCTATCGTAATAGATCCTTCATCAGGTTCTTCTAACCCCATAATTAGTCGCAGTAAAGTAGATTTCCCAGAACCATTTGGACCTAAAAATGCTATTCTTTCGCCTGGCTCAAGCTCTAAAAAAGCTCCTAAAAATAAAATATTATCTTCATAGCTATGGGTTAAATCCTTAATATTTAAGATATCCCTACCAGCACGTGGTGCTTCCAAAAATTTAAAATTAGGTCCTTTTAAGTTATTCTCAGGAGCTTCTATCTTTTCAACTTTATCTAATAACTTTTCTCTACTTTTAGCTTGTGTACTTCTTGTAGCACTTGCTCGAAATCTTTCTATATATGCCTTTTGAACTTGTATATCCTTCTGTTGTTTCTCGTATGCAACTTTTGTTGATTCCAATTCAAAATCTCTCTGTTGAAGATATGACGTATAATTTCCAAGATAGCTTTTAGATTTACCTCGCTCGGTATTAACAATTCTCGTACAAACTTTATCTAAGAAAGATCTATCATGGCTAACAATTACCATAGCAATTTTCTGATTAAGTAAATAATTCTCTAGCCATTCAATCGTTTCTAAATCTAAATGATTAGTTGGTTCATCAAGTAACAATAAATCAGGACTTTGTAATAGGATTTTTCCTAAAGCTATTCTCATCTGCCAGCCACCCGAGAAGTCTCCAACTAGTCTGTCTGCTTCATTTTGATTGAAACCAATAGTGGGTAATAACTTTTCAACTTTAGATTCTAAATCGTAACCATTTATTGATTCAAATTTGCTTTGAATCACGCTTAATTCTTTGATTAATAAATCTAGGTAATCTAAATCTTTAGAAGCTAATTCAGATTCCATATTTTCTTGAACTAATTTTTGACTGTGAAGTAAATCAGATGCTTCTTTAAATGCAACAAATAACTCTTCTCTAACAGTTCTTGAAAGATCAACATCAAATTCCTGTTTTAAATATGCAATAGATGGATCCCCTTCGCTAATCAAAGATCCATCAGTTGCTTCTTCTAATCCAGCAATAATTTTTAATTGTGTTGATTTTCCTGCTCCATTGACTCCAACCAAACCAATTCTCTCTCCATTTCTAATTTCCCAACTGACATCTTTCAAGACTTCGCCAGTGGGATAAATTTTACTAATCTTCTCTAGTCGCAACACTACAATAAGACCTCAAGAGAATTACCTTGAATCATTTAGCTTTAAAAGATGCTGACTGATTTAAATTACATTACTTAAGTAAGCCATGTTAAGACTCGAACAAATTGCTGCTTTAGTACTCGCCGCAGCTCTTGCAATTCCCAGTTATTGGTTTTTTTGGACGATGGCAGGCGGAGGCGGCTACGAAAGAAGAGGAATTAGAGAAAATAGTCAAGATACATTAGAAATACACTCTTCATTCAAAAATTAATTACAACCCACCTCTAGCCTTTAGAAGCCATTGTTTGGTATCTAAATCATCAACTGTAGTCAAATATTCTTTTACCTCTTCTGAGGTAACTGGCAAATTCATTTCAATCCCAAATGCACATATGGATTGCATCGCACCTTTTGGGTTTTGAAGAGCTTGACGAAAAAGATCTTGTTTTTTATTTGGATCTGCATTTATAAGCTTATAAAGCTCTGCAGCATTGCCGCTCATAAGAAAAACGTTGACTAATTAAAGAATATGCAATTATGCAGCTTTTGTCTCGAAACCATTAGATTCATTGCATGTATCTAAATCACTTTCCTTTAAACCTAAAGCAGACGCGTCTTTCATACTTCTAGCATCCATGCAAAGGACTTTACGGAGTTGAGCAAAGTTTGCAGCTTGAGAAGATCTTCCTTCTTTGCTAGCCCCATATTCCGCTCTTTGTAAAACATGGTGTAAATGAGTCAATAGATAAGAACTGACAACAGCGGAAATTAGAACATCTCCATTTTTACCATTACTACGACTCTTCCTTCTTTGTCGTTTTACATTTCCTTTATCGGCAACAACATTTGCAGAAAAAGCTTTAGATGCTTGTGGAAGAGATGGCTTAGACATGAAATACTCCTTTAAAAATAAAAAGTTTTAAGTAAAGGTTGATAAGGCAAAACTGGCCAGATTAGTAAGTATCATACACAAGGATACTACCCTTGCATACAAGTGTACACTAATTAGTACTTGGTAGTTCTTTGTACGCATGGCTACTCGTCAAAACTCATCGAACGGGAAGCAAAAATCGCCCCGCATACAAGTTGTTCTGCCAGAAGATTTATGTGAAAGACTGTCAGAATTAGCCGAAAGAGAATCTAGAACTGTGAGTAATATGGCCAAAGTTTTAATTCAAGAAGGAGTCAAGTATCACGAATTAAAAGAAAGTTCAGCATCTAAAGAATTAGAAACAAAAGAAATTAAAACACAAAATTTTATAAACGCATTAGAAAAACAAAAAACACAAAGATTAAAAGGTATTCCGAAAAGATTAAAATTCAAAAGAGATTAACTATTAAATTAGTTAACTTAAGGATCAACACGTACACCATATAAAATAGGTTTATTTGCTCCTGTGATGTACTTCGGGTGAACTTTTTTTCCTAAAAAGTTCCACCAAGATAAAGTTGCAAAAACGAGGGCTTCTCTATATTGCGATGGAACACCAATTTCATTTATTGGACGAACATGAACACCACAACATTGTTTCTGTAGTTGCCTCATTAAAAATAGATTTTTACTTCCACCTCCAGCAACCAAAAGCTCAATTAAACGTATCTTTTTAAGCTTAAAAAGATTATCTAAATCTTGAGAGATAATTGATGCGGTAAATGTAGTTAATGTTGATATTAAATCTTCTTTTGATGTATCACCCAATTCCTTTTGTCTTTTTTGTAAATATTGAAAACCGAATTGTTCTCTACCAGTAGATCGTGGAGGTTCTAGATGAAAAAAAGGATCCCTCAACCACTTTTCGATGATTTCTAATTTAGGAATCCCAAGCGATGCTAATGATCCATTTTCATCAAAAGTTAAAGATGAATTTGTACTTTCTTTAATAGCTAAATCAACTAAAGAATTAGCCGGTCCGCAATCCCAGCCTAAGCATTGAGAAGTTTTATCAATTCCAGTTTTAGGTGGAATAATTGTAAGATTAGCAATTCCACCAAGGTTGAGGACTCCTCGCCATCCATATAACCTTCCAACTAAAGCTTCATCGACTAATGCTACCAAAGGAGCACCATGACCACCTGAAGCAATATCCTTAGATCTAAAATCATAAATAACAATTTGATCTAAAAGATTTGCGAGTAAAGGTCCTAAAAGAATTTGAAGACTTCCTCCTCTTTTAGATTTTTTTACACTTCTATGAAATAAAGTTTGGCCGTGACATCCAACAACCTCTGCGGTTGAATCAGGGTCACAAGTACGAGCAGCAAAAGCATTTAGTTCAGTAATTTCCTCAGCCAACTCGAGCCAATCTTTGCTACTAATTTTTAATCCTTGACCTACTTGTATTATTTTTTCTCTAATTGATGAAGGATATTCATAAGAAAATGTGTTTAGAATTTGCCATTTTGGCTTTGAAGGATCACCTGTAAAATCAACTAAAACTGCATCTATTCCATCCGCACTCGTACCACTCATCAAACCCAATACACGCATAGATTAAGTTTGAGGCAGCTTTTGAAGATCTTCCATTGAACCCATGACTACAAGGACATGATCTTTTTCCAAAATATATTTCGCCGGAGGATTAACAGTTAATAGTTGAGCAGGGCCAGCGGCTAAGACATTAACAAAATAATTTTTTCTAAGATTTAAATCTCGTAAAGAACGTCCTACAAATACCTCAGGGACTTTAATCTCATCAATACCGGTTTTATCATCGAGTTCTAATCTTTCAATCAAATTCGGTCTAACCAATTCTAGGCCCAATCTTTCTCCTTGCATTCTTGAAGGGAATACCACCCGATCAGCACCAACCCTTTTCAGCATTTTTTCATGCAGATCACTTGTTGCTCTAGCAATAACCTGTTTAACTAAACTCCCCTCCGTATCTTTAGCAATAAGAGTTGTCGTAATACTTGCCTCAATTGGCTCACTAATGCCTACTACTACAGTCCCCATTTCAAGAACACCTGCCTCTTTCATAGACTCTTCATCCGTTGAGTCAACCACCCTCGCTTCAATTGTTGGCTCGAGTTGACGTAATTCCTCTATTGCCTTCTCTGAGAAATCAACAGCCAAAACATCAGCACCATTTCTCAATAGCTCTCTACAAACTGCGCTTCCAAAACGACCAATTCCAACTACAGCAAACCCAAGTTTCTGATTTGCTTTTATGGGAGACCATTGCCACCAATCACTCATGATTTGTCCTCCTTAAACATAGAGATCCTCCTTCGGATAGCCAATTCGATTGCGATGTTGAATCTTACTTTTATTAAGAGCTTGCCATACAGCGCTCAAGAATAAAAGGATTCCTAGTCTGCCAACAAACATTCCAATAATCAGAATTAATTGACCGACATGTCCTAACTTAGAGGTTACGCCCAGATCAAAACCTACAGTTGCAAAAGCAGAAATACAAGTGAAAAGCATTTCTAAAAATGAAAAATTCTCTCCACTATTGAATCCATTACTCAAACTTAATAATAAAGCCATAATCAACACAAATAAAAATGAACCAACAGTTATACCAACAGCTTTAAGAATTACTTTGTCAGATATCTGACGATTCCGAATAATGATTTCATTTTGACCACGTAGAGTTGCTCTTGTGGCTGCCATTAATGCAGCAATAGTTGTCGTCTTAATTCCGCCTCCAGTGCCACCTGGACTTGCCCCAATAAACATAAGAAACATTATCAACAAAAGACCAGAGTCAGAGACACTTTCAATTGATATGGGTAAATTCGTAAAGCCTGCAGTTCGTGAACTAACAGAAGTAAATAAAGCGGTTAAAATACGATCATCGAAATTAATTAACGAAAAGAAGCTACCCCTAGCTAACGATTCAGTAAAAATCAATCCGAAGAATCCCAGAGCAATCAATATGAAAGATGATCTAATTACTAAACGTGTATGAAGACTTAAATTTCTTAATTTTAAAGATCTACGATTTATCCAAATATCATTAGTTACTCTCCATCCAAAACCACCTAATATAATTAAAGTAATTAAAACAAAATTCACTACCCAATTACCTCTATAATCTTGTAAGCTGCTTGACCATAAACTAAACCCAGCATTATTATAAGCAGATATACTATGAAAAATTGATGCCCAAATCCTCTCACTTGAGCTAGTTATATTATTAAAGCCGAAAAAATATAAAGTAATAGAACCAAGAAAAATAAGTATAGATGCTGTAATCGCAATACCTTTAAACGTTGTACCCACACCCCCGACTCCAAATTCATCAAGAGTTTTCCCTCTATCAAGACGTGTTTTTAATTCTGTTCCACTAACAATAAAGCCCTGCAAAAATGTAGTAATAGCCATTAAACCAAGGCCCCCAATTAACAACATAATCGCTAAAATTACTTGTCCAAAAAATGTCAAATCTATTCCTATATCAATAATAGATAATCCCGTAACTGTGACAGCAGAAGTTGCCGTAAATAATGCCTCCCATAGACCTACATTTGCATTAGAACAAAAAGGTGTAGCCAATAATAATGTTCCAAAAGCAATCACAAGTAAACCTGTTACCACTGTAAACTGCGGAACCGTAAGCCTTCTATAAGTTTCTTGCCTAATACTCACTTTTTTTGAAAATAGATTGAGACTAATTCTGAAAAGATTAAATAATCAAAATCAAATGGAAGCTTTAAATTTTTTCCTAAGTTAATAATCATATCCAACATATTTAAGAAATACCATACTTTAGCAATATCAACCCAGGGACAAGAAGCGTCATCAAGATGGTCAACCCAGCTCCGTATCTGGTGACATCTAAAAACTGATAACGCCCAGGGCCAAATACCATAAGGTTTGTCTGGTAACCCATAGGAGTAAGAAAAGATTGACTGGCGCCAAAAAGAACTGTTATCAATAAAGCCAAAGGAGGTAGCCCCATACTTGGCGCCAATTGAACAGCAATTGGCGCCAAAAGAGCCACTGAAGCAGCATTACTAACAAATTGAGTAAATATTGTAGTAGAGAGGAAAATTACTAGTAAGGCGGAATAAGTAGATAAGTCTTTCAATATTAAAATTAAAATATTGGCAAAAGCATCAGCAAGACCAGTGGTCTGCATTGCGACACTAAAACTAGAAAGAGATCCAAGCAAAAGAATGACGTCAAGTCGGATTGATCTTTGTACCTCTGCGGGTCTTAAACATCCTCCCCAGACCATAGCAATCACTGCCATTAGAACTGAGGCTACTAGAGGCAAGTCAGTAATTGAGGGAATAATCAACATTGCGATTGCGATGCCAATTGCTATCGGTTTTCTTGTAACAGTGGGTAGATCATTCTCAAATTGATCTAAAACAAGAAGGTCATTACTATCCTGTAATCCACGAATTGAATCTCTTGGAGCTTGTAAGAGTAATACGTCTCCTTCTCTCAAAATTGCTTGCCCCAATCTCTCTTGAACAGTTTGCTGACCTCGTCTTAAGGCCAAAACAGTAGCATTGTGTCTTTGTCTAAATCGCAGTTCACGCAAACTTGCCCCAGCCAAGGTTGAACCAGCTGGTAAAAGAACCTCTACCGTTTGTTGGCTTTCATCAATGTTGGACAGAAAAAAATTTTTTTCAATATTTAAGTTTTTATTTAACTGAACAGTATGTTCTTGTTTTAAACGCAAAAGATCAGAGCGCGTAATTCTTATCAACAACCGATCACCAGACTGAATTATCCGATCGGCCAAAGGTGGTAAAAGTATTTCATTTTCTCGCTGTATTTCTAGAACATCAACATCAAATCTTCTTTGTAAGCGGCTATTTCTCAATGAATGTCCAACAAGTTCAGAATCAGAAGGAATTGTGACTTCGGTAAAATAACCAGTTTGATCCGAACTTCCTCCATACTCTGAGCTAATTCTCCCTCTATCTGGCAATAGAGATTGTGGAGCCAGCAACATATATGCTGTCCCAAATAACCATATAGGTACTCCTATTGCTGTAAAAGTAAATAAATCAAAGGGACCGTAACCAAGTTGATCACTAATATCGCTGACCAACAAATTCACTGAACTGCCTAAAAGAGTTAAAGTCCCACCTAATACTGTCGCGAAAGATAATGGTAACAATACACGTGATGGAGATAGTTTTCGCTTGACGCACCAAGCTTCGATTACTGGTAAAAGTGAAGCAACCACAGGAGTATTGGGAACGACACCTGAGACAGGAGCAACAACTAATCCGAGCAAAGCTATCAATCTGCGCGGAGTTCGAATACTGTCAGAAGCAATTAACTCCCTTAAACGATCAAGGGCACCACTTTTAAAAAGTGCCGCAGAAACAGCAAATAAACCCATCAATGTAATCAACGCAGGGCTTCCAAAACCAGCCAATGCTTTTTGAGGGGAAAGAACTCCTGTAGCCATCAATAATGCAACGCTCAAAAGTCCAGTCAGTTCAGGAGCCAGAGCACTGCTTACGAACAAAAAAACAGCAATAATTAACACTGCCAAAGTTATGACAGCTTTGGGATTCTCTAAGACAGTGGATATCTCATTCATATTATTTAATTAATAACCTTTTCAACTGACTCTGTCCAAGTATTGATTTTAAGAATACTGTGAAAAGGAACTGAGGATATTGAGAAAATAAACGATTAATTATTTTTTACTTAATAACCGTGATCCTGCAGATTTCAAAGATAGAGAAAAACCTGGCATTCGCATTAAATATGCAAAATGCCTTATTTTGAAAGCAAGAGATCCTGCCAAAGTAACTCCATAACCAGTTATTGATGCATTTCCAATACCTAGACTCAACATTTCTCCAAGATCTTCAAATTGAAATGATTTAAGTTTGTTGCCTTTTCTTAGAGAAATAATATTTTGAGCTGTTAAAAAACCCTGCTGCATTGCTACTTGAGCTGAAGAAGGAAAAGGAACGTCCTCACAAAATACGATATCTCCAACAAAAAAAATATTCTGATATTCTTTTATTTGCAAAAATTTGTTTACTTTAATCTTCTTATTTTCATCTAAAAGATTATCTAGAAATGGTAACCGACAAGGGCTTAATCCAGCAGTCCACAACAAGCCAGAATAATTAATTTTTAGAGAATTATTTCTTTCGGTCTCAACAGTAGAAAGTTCTATAGTATTTTCATTTATTGATTCAATATAATGTTCCAAATAAATCTTGATATTTCTCTCAGCTATTGCATCTATTGCTTTTTCCCTATTAAAAGATTTGGATTTAGATAAAATTTTATTTCCTTTATCAACCAAGTATATTTCTACTCTGTTATTAACTAAATCAGATAATTTGCATGCGAGCTCAACACCAGTTGGTCCTGCTCCAGCGATAATCAAAGGATTGGAGTGGTTAGAAGAATTATTGATTGAGATTATTAACTCTTGAATTCTTACGAGATCATTCAAACTAGAGAAACCGTACGCATATTCTTTCAAATCTCGGAGAAGAGAAAAATCAGTTGTTACTCCAGTGCTTATGACAAGTTGAGAGTATGTAACTTCAGTCCCCGATGAAGTAATTAACTTTCTCTCTAGTCCATCAACTTCAACAACACACTCTTCTAAAAAAATAAATCCTAATTCTGAAGCTAAAGCAGAATATTTAGGTGCAACCTCCCATAATTCAAGCTCACCACTTAATAATTCATAAAGCAATGGCTTAAAAAGAAATCTTGGGCTTTGATCAATCAAAATGATTGGCATTCCATTCGACCGAGCTAATAATGCTTGGACAGTGGAGAGTCCTCCGAAGCCACCACCAACAACAACAATTGGATCAGATTTCAAATTGTTCAAGTCCATAGGGACTGGATCTAAGATGATTTCAAAGACCCTAAACAAACTTTGACTAATTCGGCATTCAAAACTCAAACATGAAGAAAGAATCTAAAGACAATTACATCAATGATTTGAGAAACGCCGCTCAATTACCTCAACCTGCTCTGATGAAATCAATTCATGAGACAAGCAAAGATCTAGAGAAACTCTCCCCTCAGGATCAACTTCAATGGGCTTTTGAGGAATTTGATGAGAGCTTTGTTCTTACCACAAGTTTTGGGATCCAATCCGCTGTCTTGCTTCACATGACGAAGGAATTGAAATCCAGTCAAAAGCCAAAAGTTATTTGGGTTGATACTGGCTATTTGCCAAAAGAAACATATAATTACGCAGAAAAATTAACAACACTTTTCGAATTAAATTTAGTAGTTGCCCAAAGTCCCGTATCTCCAGCGAGAATGGAGGCCTTAAATGGTCGTCTGTGGGAAACAGGAGTACAAAAAGATCTTGAAAAATATCATCAGATTCGGAAAGTTGCACCTCTTGAAAAAGCTTTCTCAGACCTAAACGTTCTCTGCTGGGCAAGTGGCGTGAGAAAAGGCCAAACCAAGAACAGACAATCAATGTCTAATATCGATTGCATTAGAGAACGTTTAACGCTCCGACCACTTTTAAACTGGTCTAAAAAAGATATTTTCTATTACATGGAGAAAAATAAATTACCTCAACATCCATTATTTGAAAAAGGTTATTCCACTGTAGGAGATTGGCATTCTAGCGGAGCAGAAAATACTAATACCAAAGGAAGGTCAACGAGATTTGGAGGTCTCAGTGAAGAATGTGGAATCCATTTAAATACGTAATAACAAGGAATAAACTCGTGTACTCAGAAGAAAATTTCCTAATGATTGGCAATACAAGATGGCATTGGGCAAGCAAAGTTAAAAAAGATTGGAAATATTTTCATACCTCACCAAATCCAATCGAATTTAAAGATAAGGATTATTCTCAATTAACTTGGGCCTCCGTTGGTCCCATCCCTGAGAATATTAAATTATGCCCTTCAAAAAAAATAATTTTAGACAATGTTCCCCTAAACAATCTTCCATCTAATTTAGGAATTGACAGAGCTCTTTCTTCATGGAGTGCTTTTAAAAAACAATCATTTTTAAAAAGCAAAGAACAAGATTTAATTGTGATAGACGCAGGAACAATATTAAGCGTCACAAAAATATCAAACAAAGGAGAATTTATTGGGGGCCAACTAATTTCCGGTTTCAGCCTTCAATTATCTTCAATGTCAAACCGTGCAATGAATTTAGAAACTCCCATTGTCAAAAAAATCCCAACTGAAACATTTCAATATGAGACTCATAATGCAATGATAAGAGGGTCAATGAATGCGTTAATAGGATTAATCTTAACACTTTTTGAGGAGACTAAATTACCGATATGGATGTGCGGAGGTGATGCTCCAATCATATTAAATGAACTCAAAAATACAAACATTGACATCAATCATTCTCCCAATCTAGTTCTAGAAGGAATGATTGATGTATACAAAAAAATTAATTCAATTTAAGATCATTTAAAATCTGATTAGCCATATTATCTGATTTTACTTTTAAGTATATTAATTCAATTTTCCCGTCTTTGTTTACAACGAAAGTGTGTCTCATCATTCCATAATACTCTCTACCCATAAATTTCTTCAAGCCATAACTTTCGTATGATGCCGCGACAGGACATGGGTCACTATCGGTTAAAAGTGTAAAAGGTAATTTATGTTTATCAATGAACTTTATATGCGATTTTGAGGCATCCTTACTAATTCCTAAAACTTGAATATTGTTTGATTTGAAAAGCTCCCAATTATCTCTAAAACTGCAAGCTTCCTTAGTGCATCCAGGAGTATCATCCTTTGGATAAAAATAAATTACTACTCTCGATCCTTGGAATGATGAGAGACTGATATCCACACCATCTTGATTAGGAAGAGTGAAATCTGGTGCAGAATCGCCTATACAGAGAGTCATGATAACAACTCAAATAAACAATAAAAGAGTACTAGGTCTTTGGCTTTTTTTGATGCCATCAAAACTTTTACCAATAAGCAGCGAAGAAAAAAAATGGGTTCAAAAGTTAGCACCAAGCAGAGGTTTGATTTATCACTTTTCTAGAGGCTGCCTAAGACATGTCATGTCCAACATTACAGGCTTAGGTCCTCTAGATATACCCCTCAAAGCCGATCCTGGAGAACCGCCTTTATTGGCGGAAGGATGGGGGAATATCAGTATGAGTCACTGTTCTGATGCTTTATTAATTGGATGGTCCTCAGGAAAAATTGGGGTTGATATTGAAAGAAAGGATAGAGAATTTCAAGCTTATAAATTATCAAAACGTTTTTTCACTCAATATGAGAATTACGAAATAGAAAATTTATCGCCATGCCAAGCAAAAGAACTAGTACTTAAAAGATGGGTAATAAAAGAAGCCGCAGTTAAATGGCAGAGAGGGAAAATAGCGAATAATATCAATCAATGGATTTGGAAGAATAAATCATCATTTGCACATCATAAAAAACTTGGTCACAAAGTAAAAGTTTACGAACAAAATTATGATCAATGGACGTATGCAATTGCATTAGATGAAGATTCGATAACATGTAAGCCAATAATTTGCGTTGATTAATTACTATTCTTAGCAAGAAATTTAGTATGTATAAGCTTCTGTTTTATAGTCTGGCCATCCAATCTTTTAAATAATTCTTGCAATCGAATTAATGTTTCTTCCTCACAATTTTTTAGAATAATTTCTCGATACTCACTTCCCTGATTAAGCCACCTTTTAATTATAGTATTATCAACTTTTTGATATACAAACTCAGTCCATTCTTCAAAAGAAATATTCCAGCCTAATTTTTCTAATTGTAGAATAAATTTCTTTTTATGTTCTTGCTTATTTAACCACTTCTCCTCTTTACAAATTAAATCACTCAAGAATGAAAAATCAGTATTTTTCTTGTTACTATAAAACTCTAATCTTTCCTTTAAAGAAAAGGCAGGGCCAGAACATGGGTTACTTATAATCAAACTTAATTCTGTATTCGCCGTACATTTTTCAGTAAGAATCGGCCACAATTCAAAGAAATTTGTTTCAGAAAAAACTTTCCAAGGAATCCTTCCTCCAATTACCTCAAACTTGAGATTGTCTTCTAATTTTTTAATTGATTCAACTTTTGAATCAATTAAGACAGGTCGCTCCATAGGCGCTAAAACTTCTAATTCAGCTAATAACTTGGGATGATGATCCTCTGATACAGCCAAAACAACGCCCCCTTCAGATGCCTCTCTTAAAGGCTTTAAAGACCAAAGCAAAGAACTAGGCGCTAAAACTAAAACCCTATGATTTTTTTTCCAAGTAATGCCGGACCATAATTTAGTCATCAAATTTTTTAATCGTTCCCCCTCCTGCAAAACTTGGCGAGATAACCATTTATCCAAATCATTATCAACTTTGCCAGATGTAATAGTTAAAGGATTTTGTTGCTCAACTTCAATTAATGAAGCTAACTGTTCAGATCTTCTCTCATTCAAAAGAGATCGTCTTTGCCCTTCCCATCCATGTTCAGTTGGCTCCCAAAAAATCTCGTTTAGCAAAGTGTCTGGCAAATATTGCTGTGGAACCCAGTTTTTTGAAAATGAATGTGGATACCTGTAACCCATGCCATCTCCAAAAGATTCTTGATCTCGATTTGGATCTTTAAGATGAGATGGAACATTTTGCTTTTGGGAATCTTTAACTTTCTGAACTGCCTTAAAAATAGCCTTCACACTATTGCTTTTCTCAGTTGAAGCCAAGTACAAGGTTGCCTGAGCCAGTGGGTAAACACCCTCTGGCAAACCTATTCGATCAAAAGCCGCAGCGCATGACTCAACTATGACAATTGCATTGGGATCAGCAAGACCAATATCTTCTCCTGCTGCGATGAGCATACGTCTAAAAATGAATCGTGGACTTTCTCCAGCCTCCAACATTCGAGCAAGCCAAAACAATGCCGCATCAGGATCCGAGCCTCTTAATGACTTAATAAAAGCGCTGATAGTATCAAAATGAGCATCACCTTTTTTGTCGTATAAAACCGCTCGTTCTTGAATTGAATCCTCAGCAATCTTGAGATCAATATTGATTGAAGTATCTTGATTTGCAATAGTGCTCTCTACAGCAAGTTCAAGCGCATTAAGCAGAACGCGTGCATCGCCATTACACACATCAACCAAATGATCCTCAGCTTCACTAGCTAAATTGATTAATTTCAACCCATATCCCCTCTTCTTATCATTCAAAGCTCGTTGCAGCAATTGATGTAATGCTTTTGAATTCAGACTATTTAAACGAAATAATCTAGATCTACTTACCAACGCTTTATTTACTTCAAAATATGGATTTTCCGTTGTGGCCCCAATAAGGGTCAAAGTTCCATTTTCAACCCAAGGTAATAAGGCATCTTGTTGAGCAGTATTAAATCTATGAACCTCATCAATAAATAAAATTGTGCGTTTACCAAATTTATTTAATCTATCGATTGCCGACTCTATCTCAGATCTCAAATCCTTGATGCCAGCCAGTGCTGCATTTACGACACTAAAGTGAGATAGGGTATTTAAGGCGATAATCCTAGCCAAAGTAGTCTTACCAACTCCAGGGGGTCCATAAAGCAATAAATTGCCTACTTTGTCAGCAACAATTGAACGTCTCAATAAACGTCCTTGAGCAAGAATGTGATCTTGACCAACAAAGTCATCCAGTGTTTGAGGCCGTAAGCGATCAGCTAAAGGAGCATTATTCTGTATTAGCTGTTCACCATTAAAAGCAAACAGATCTTTGGCCAAAGCTAATAAATAAACATTTTTGATACTCTAAAAGCAAAAAAAAACTTATAAAGTTGTTTTGATGATTTCAAATTGAAGATTTTTGATCTACGTAATAACTGTTGGAGCGGACATCCCAGTTCGTTTTGAAATCTCAGCTAGAGAATCAATACTTTTAATTAAGGGATCCAAAGCTAACTGAGGGTCTTGAGTGATATCACCATCACTTGGAACAAAGCTTTCAAAGTAAACTCTCAACGTAGCTCCTTGAGTGCCCGTACCCGAAAGTCTCACTAACACTCGACTACCATCATCTAATAAAATTCTTAAACCTTGATTCAGCGTAATTGAACTATCAACTGGATCTGTGTAGCTAAAATCATCAGCATTTTTAATCGTCCTTCCAGCAAAAGATTCATCTATCAAAGTGGGAAGCATATTGCTCAATCTTGAATAAAGAGAATTTGCAACTTCAGATGGAATAGATTCATAATCATGTCGAGAATAGTAATGGCGACCAAAAAATAGCCAATGATTTTTCATTATCTCAGAAACAGACTTTTTCTTTGACGCAAGTATCTGCAACCAAAAAAGAACAGCCCACAATCCATCTTTCTCTCTTACATGATCACTTCCAGTACCAAAGCTCTCCTCTCCACACAGAGTGATTTGATTAGCGTCCAAGAGATTGCCAAAGAATTTCCAGCCAGTAGGCGTTTCAAAGCAATTTATCCCTAAATGTTTTGCCACAACATCCACCGCTGAGCTCGTAGGCATGGAACGAGCCACACCCGATAAACCTTTGGCATAGCCTGGTACACAATCGTAATTAGCAGCCAAGATTGCAAGGCTATCACTAGGATTTACAAAGCAACCACGTCCTAAAATCATATTTCTATCCCCATCCCCATCACAAGCTGCTCCGAAGGAAAATAGATTCCCTTTTAAAAGCAAATCAGCAAGATCTTTAGCATAAGTCAAATTTGGATCAGGATGAAGACCTCCAAAATCTTCCAAAGGTATTCCATTTCTTACTGTTTCTGCAGTAGCTCCTAAATGATCAACAAAAAGACGCTTTGCATATGGACCTGTAACAGCATTTAATGCATCAAAAACGATCGGAAAATCATTGTTGATATAGGAACTAATCAAATCAAAATCAAATATTTTTTTCATTAAATCTAAGTAATCGTCTATTCCATCAATGATCTCGACAATCATTGAAGCTAATTTATATTTACCGAGTGAAAAAGAATTATTTGATTGACATTTTATGATCTTATATTCTTTAAGATTCTTGGAGTAATTATAAATTTCATCAGTTAAAGATTCTGAGGCAGGTCCACCATTTGAGCCATTTAGCTTGACTCCAAAATCACCTTCCAGTCCACCTGGGTTATGACTAGCAGATAAAATAATTCCACCTATTGCTTTATTAATTCGAATCAAATTCGAAGCTGCAGGGGTCGATAAAATCCCATCTACAGTTGTTATGACTTTTTGAATTCCATGTGCAGCTGCCATCCGAATAATAATGTCAATTGCTCTTTTGTTGCCATATCTACCATCACCTCCCACAACCAAAACACCTCCTTGCACCCCTGGCAGGGAACACAAGATTGATTCAATAAAGCTCTCAAGGTAATGTGTTTCTTCGAACTGCAAAGTACTTTTTCTTAATCCAGAAGTACCTGGTTTCTGATCAGTAAAAGGTGAGTTTAACTTAACTGTAAGTTGGGTAAATTCTGTAGAAAACACTTTGAAAATAAATTAGTTAATGATATGAAAATGAATCGAAAATGAAATGGCAACACATTAAAGTCAGTGAGGCATTTCAGAAGTACGAAGCATTGCGATAAACCAAAGAGTACTTAATATCAACGCACTTAAAACACCCGGACCAAGTCCTAAACGCTCAATCGTAGTAGGAATTAATAAAGGAAAAGCAATAGCCCCTACTAACGGAGTAAAAGCAACAATTAAGCGAACCATTAATCAAGTGAGATTAGAGTTAAAACCATTCTGATTCAGCTTTGGAATTTGGGTTAGTGTTATCAACTGGAGTAACTCTTTCGAATTTCATTGTTATGTTCCTTGAATCAACACCATCTTTATCAATAGCTTTAATTGAATAATTCTGAATACCGTCTCTGAATGGGACTTGCAATCTAAAAGTTCCATCATTTCCTAGTGGGACCTCTTCATCTTCGATAAACAATTTAGCTGAGGGATCAGTAGCTCCATACACAATTAATTCCGCATCAGCAACCAACCAAAAAGAACGAGCTTGAGGAACCCCACCAATACCAGATTCATTCAAGCCACTAGCCCAAAGCCCACTACCAGATTCATTATTTGAATTTAGATCTCCTGGAAAACCCTCTTGGAATTCTTCTGAACCAACTCTTCTAGTTCTAAATTTTGTGGTCGCTGATTGATATAAGCGCTCATGCAAACCACTGTCTGGTTGTTCTGATGCAAAACTTTCTATCTTAGAATCAGAGGAAGTAGTAACTGGGGCTTCTAGGCTAAAAGGAACAAATTGATCAAGAATTTGCTCACTTGGATGAAGTGAAGGTACTTTGGCTGAAGATGAATGAGCAAGTGACATCCATTTATGACCAATTCGATAACCGAGTTCAACCTTGTAGTCTCTTCCAGCTAAAGGAATAGGTAAGTACCACTCCGTACTGTGACTATCAACAACAATTTCTTGAAGAGTTCCAGGATTAGTCTCTCCATTATTTTTATTGGTGACATCAGCTAAACGCAAACAAAGCCTAATAGCGCCTTCTTTTTGAGCATTAGAACGATCAGAATCTGATATCTCCCAAAATACATATGCCCACTCGGGATCACGAGGAAGAAAAACGACTTTGGTCTCTGATGAACTTTGATATGTAGTTTCGCTTGATGGTTGGACTTTATTATTTATCAACTGTTTTTCTAATTCCTTTTTTTCTTCGTACAGCAATACACCCTTAACTAAATCGGCCTTAGATTTTCTACTATAAAGAGGAATACCTAATTCACTAGCTTTAATACGAAGCTGACGAAGTGTTAAACGTGACAGGGATTCTTGATCAAAAGTCACGCTCATAAACCTCCATTTTTTGTTTGGGATCAGTGCGGTAAGTATGTGATGAAATGTGCTCTTCTCGTTGGTGTGGTCAGCATCTTCTGACTCCATGCAAAGGTCAAAAAATGGTATCTACAGCCAAAAAGCTTTGCGGCAACTAAGAACTAGGAGTTCGTTATTAAACCAAGAATTTCGAAGGCAACCAAGAAAATAAATCCAAATTTTGAATATTTCAAAGACTTTTTTCTTTGGGATCACCCTCTTAAAATAAATTTCTTCTCATCTAGGGAATAGAAGGATTTCAAACCTCATATGCGTCGATTAAATTTCTCAGTGTCAAATCCAATGGAGCAACTTTTAAATCATTTGACAATCTTTCCAGCTGGATAGCTGCTCCAGAGAATTGCTCAAAAATAACCTGCACAAACTCGTCATCCTTCATCATGATGGGATTTTTCAAGCACCATTCAAGCCATTCTTCCTTCACAGGGATCAAACCTTTTGGATTGTCCTTACTCATGGATTTAAAACATTGCAAGCAATGTGCAAGCATCCTTAAATGATGCTTTTCATTAGCTGAAAGGTTAGTTAATCCGATCAAATTTATATCCTCTTTACTTAAGGGACTATTTTTAGAGTTATCGTTAAAAGTAGATTCCATCATCTGGCAGCGGGAGCATCTCTTAAGTGTAAAGTTTAAAAGAATATTTATCTTTAAATAGGTTTTATCTTATTTTTTCCACTTATAAACAAGGAAAAGATATTCATTTATTAACTATTATAAGTCAAAAAAAAGAATTGATAAATGAAATCAACTGTATTAATAGGGATTTACACAGCTATTTGTATACATAAGAAAATCTTTTACGAATCAAAAAAAGATTAAGAGTTTATACCAGCACAATCAGAATTGGAAACGATTGTAAGCATTTTAGCTTATGGTAATAGGAGATTAAAACTACTTTCGTAACACTGGGTTTTCCCCCTTGATTTGACTTAGAATGACATTTGAGATCCAACTATCAAAACACTCTGATCTAATGATGAGCCCCAAATGTCATAATTGAAGATTATCTTGGGTCTTAAAAGCCAAACTTTTCATAAATAAAAAACTACTACGTCTTGATTTAATCAAAATAAAATGACCCAATCTAATACTGTTGAAGAAATTGTTTCCCAACCTTATAAATACGGTTTTATAACTGAAATTGAAACTGAAAAGATCCCAAAAGGATTGAATGAAGATGTCATTAGGTTAATTTCCGCCAAAAAAAATGAACCAGAATTTTTATTAAAATTTCGTTTAAGAGCTTATGAGCAATGGTTGAAGATGAAAGAACCTGATTGGTCAGGCTTAACTTATTCCAAAGTAGATTATCAGGATCTTGTTTATTATGCAGCCCCAAAACAAGACATTAAGAAGAAGAGTTTAGATGAAGTTGATCCTAAATTACTTGAAACTTTTGAAAAGCTTGGAATACCACTTAGTGAACAAAAAAGATTATCTAATGTAGCTGTAGATGCTGTCTTTGACAGTGTTTCTATAGCAACTACATACAAGGAAAAGCTAGCTGAACATGGAGTAATTTTCTGCTCTATTAGCGAGGCAATTAGCGAATACCCTGATCTAATTGAAAAATATATGGGTACAGTCGTTCCTATAAATGATAACTTTTTTGCAGCTCTAAATTCTGCAGTTTTTAGTGACGGTTCGTTTGTTTACATACCCAAAGGTGTCGAATGTCCAATGGAACTATCATCTTATTTTAGAATAAATTCTGGCGACACTGGTCAATTCGAACGAACTTTAATTATTGCCGAAGAATCCTCCTCCGTTAGTTATCTAGAGGGCTGTACAGCGCCTATGTTTGATACCAATACACTCCATGCTGCTGTTGTTGAGCTTGTCGCGCTCGATAATGCATCTATCAAATATTCAACTGTGCAAAATTGGTATGCAGGTAATGAAGAAGGAGTTGGAGGAATATATAACTTCGTCACAAAAAGAGGGGAATGTAGAGGAAAGAAAAGCAAAATAAGCTGGTCTCAAGTCGAAACAGGTTCTGCAATTACATGGAAATACCCAAGTTGCGTATTACAAGGAGACAATTCCATTGGTGAGTTTTATTCAATTGCACTTACTAATAATTGTCAGAAAGCGGATACTGGGACAAAAATGATTCACATAGGAAAAAATACAAAATCAAAAATCGTAAGTAAAGGTATCAGTGCTGGAAAGTCTAAGAATAGCTATCGAGGTCTTGTATCCATAAGCCCAAATGCTGAGGGCGCTCGAAATTACAGTCAATGTGACTCAATGTTGATCGGTGACAAAGCCAGTGCAAATACATATCCATATATTCAATCCAAACAACCTCAGTCAAATATTGAACATGAAGCTAGTACTTGTAGGATTTCAGAAGATCAACTTTTTTACTTACAAAGTAGAGGAATTGATTTCGAGGAATCAGTCTCAATGTTAGTCAGTGGATTTTGTAGTGATGTTTTTAATGAACTACCTATGGAGTTTGCATCTGAGGCAGACAAACTTTTAGCTTTAAAATTGGAGGGTTCGGTTGGATAAAAATAAATTAAAACCATACTTTTGCTCTCTACAACTTTCTACCTAATTTAGTGATTTCATCAACTTCAGAAACAATATTATCTATTAAAGATCTTCATGCCAGTGTTGAGGATCAAGAGATACTTCATGGAGTCAATCTGTTAGTAAAAGAAGGAGAAATCCATGCGATTATGGGTCGCAATGGAAGCGGAAAAAGTACACTTTCAAAAGTTATTGCTGGTCATCCATCTTACAAAGTTTTATCGGGATCTATCCAATTTAAAGGTAAGAATATTCTTGAGCTAGAACCAGAGGAAAGAGCAAGAATTGGTATCTTCCTTGGTTTCCAATACCCAGTAGAAATTCCCGGTGTTAGTAATCTCGAATTCTTAAGAGTTGCCACCAATTCAAGAAGAAAAGAATTACTTAAAAGTGAATTAGATACTTTTCAATTTGAAGATCTAGTAAAAGAAAGATTGAAAATAGTTGAAATGAATCCAGCCTTTCTAGAGAGAAGCGTAAACGAGGGTTTTTCTGGCGGAGAGAAAAAACGCAACGAGATTCTTCAAATGGCTCTTCTTGAACCCGTCATATCAATACTCGATGAAACTGACTCAGGACTTGATATTGATGCTCTTAGGATTGTTGCATCTGGGATCAATAGACTCTCGCAACCAAATTCGGCAACAATTTTAATCACCCATTATCAAAGACTGCTCAATGAAATCACTCCTGACTTTGTCCACATAATGGCTGATGGAAAAATAATAAAAACTGGCAACAAAGAACTAGCAATTGACCTTGAGAAATCAGGATATGACTGTATTGACAAAAATACCAAAGAGAAGGAAATAGCAAAATGAAATCATCAACTATTTGCCAAGAGTGGCTTGACTCTCTTCCTCTAACTGAAGGTTATTTAAAAAACGAACAATCAATAGGACGAGAATTTCTCCTAGAGAAAGGGATGCCCTCCAAGAAAGATGAAGCGTGGCGATTATCCAACTTCAATAAGTTAAATAGTTTTTTGTCGTTACCAACAATTATCGATAGCAAAGGTATTAAATCTGTCTTTCCAGAAAAGGATAAAAATAGAGAAAGAATTATAATTAATCCTAATGAAAATCCAATTTTAAATATTAATTTACCTAATGGAATTGAAGAGCTAAATAAAAAAGAGATTGAAGAGAATCTAGGTGAAATAATTAAGTCAACTAATATAAAGAATGACATATCAGTCTGTCTTAATCAGGCATCTAGCTTAGAGATATTAGCTTTAAAAGTTAAGCGTAATCACAATCATTCATTAGAGATAGTAATTCCATCGATAGAGGAAAAGTCAATCTCAACTAGAATATTTTTCCTCATAGAAGAAGGAGCAAAATTAGATCTTTTACAAATTTTTCTAGGTAAAAATAATTCAGCTCAAAATCATTTAATAGAAATAAAACTAGAAGCCCAAGCAGAGTTTACTCATGGGTTTATTTCTTTAGGTGAAGAGAAAGAATCCTCCTCAATTTGTACTTTAGCTGTAGATCAATCAGAAAAGAGTAAATACTCTCTACATTCAATTCATCATGGTTGGGATTATGCCCGTTTTGAACCAAGAATAATTCAAAGTGAAGGAGAAGCTTCAACAATTATCAAAGGGCTGCAAGTCACCAAATCAAAAGAGCAAATAGCTACGCACTCTTTGATTAGATTTGAAGGCCCAAATGGAAAGCTTGATCAATTACAAAAAGCAGTAGCATCTGAATATTCACATTGCATTTTCAATGGTTCGATTGAAGTTCCTCAAAAAGCACAAAAAACAGAAGCTGCTCAGCTAAGTAGAAATTTATTACTTTCTAAACGCGCCAGAATAGATACAAAACCAGAGCTTGAGATAGTTGCTGATGACGTTAGGTGTACTCATGGAGCGACTGTAAGCCAACTTCAAGATGAGGAATTATTTTATTTACTAAGTAGAGGTATTGATAAGCAATGTGCTAATTCTTTATTATTACAAGGATATTATGATGAAGTGATTTCACACTTTCCTAAAAGTGCTGGCAAATGGAACTTTATTGAAAAATTAATACAAGACATAAAAAAGTGAACAATTTAGTAAAAAATATTGCTGAAAAAAGTAGAAATGATTTCCCATTATTTAATGGAGATATTAATAAAAATTTAATATATTTAGATCATGCAGCGACTAGTCAAAAGCCTAAACAAGTTATAGATTCTCTAAAAAAATACTATAGCTTTCAAAATGCCAACGTTCATAGAGGTGCCCATCAGCTAAGTGCAATCGCAACAGAAAAATTTGAAAATTCTAGAAAGTTAACAGCAAATTTTATAAATAGTAAGAATGAAAAAGAGATTATTTTTACTAGAAATGCTACGGAAGCTATAAACCTTGTAGCTTATACATGGGGCAATTATGAACTTCAGGAAAACGACGAAATCTTAATAAGTTTAATGGAGCATCACAGTAATATAGTCCCTTGGCAATTAATAGCCAAGGCAAAAAAGTGCAAGCTAATTTATATCAATATTGATAAAAATGGAGAATTAGATTTTGATGATTTTAGAAAAAAATTGAGTGATAAAACTAAAATAGTCAGCCTTGTTCACGTAAGTAATACACTAGGTTGTTGTAATCCTATCGAGGAAATTTCATCCCTTGCACACCAAAAAGGTAGCTTAGTTCTTTTAGATGCTTGCCAAAGTCTTGCTCATAAGCAGGTAGATATTAAAAAACTTGGTATTGATTTTCTGGCAGGATCTTCTCATAAACTTTGCGGGCCTACTGGAATAGGTTTTTTATGGGGTAGAGAAGAAATTTTAAAAAAAATTCCTCCTTTCCTTGGTGGAGGAGAGATGATTAATGAAGTTTTTAAGGACAACAGCACGTGGGCAGAGTTACCGCATAAATTCGAAGCGGGTACTCCAGCTATTGGGGAAGCCATCGGTATGGGAACTGCACTTAAGTATTTACAGTCAATTGGATTAAACGAAATCCATAATTACGAAAAAGAATTAACAAAATATCTTTTCGAAAAATTAGAGGAAATAGATGATTTAAAAATTCTTGGTCCTAGCCCTTTAATTCAGCCTGATAGAGGGCCTTTAGCAACCTTTTATATTAAAGGTATTCACTCCAATGATGTTGCTGAGTTACTTGATAACAGCAATATTTACATAAGGAGTGGTCATCATTGCTGCCAACCACTTCATCGCTTCTATGGCATAAAAAGCACAGCTAGAGCAAGCTTGAGCTTTACATCTACTCCATCAGAAATTGATTCTCTTGCTGAAGAACTAAAATCAGTAATTTCTTTTTTAAAGAAAAATTCTTAAATATTTAGATAATGTCTAAAAAAAGCCTCTGTTTTGTTTAATACATCAACTTTTATTTTGCCGTCCTTAAATCCATGGCCTTCGTTCTCAAATAAATTGATTTGCACAGGAATTTCACGTTTTAACAATTCATCTTTAATCGCAATAGATTGATCAGAGGGTATAACTTTATCTTTTAAACCATGAAACAAAATCAATGGCATATTCATAAAATTGACATTTTCAATTGGCGATCTTTTCAGATATTTCTCATAATCAGTTTCTATGTTTCCTATTAAATAATCTAAATAAAATTCTTCAAACCTATGCGTTGAATTAGCCATACCAATCAAATCAGTAACAGCATATTTACATGCACCAATATTAAAAATGTCAGCAGATATCAAACAACCTAAAGCTGTAAAACCCGATGCGCTGCTCCCCATAATTGCTATCCGGTCCTTGTCAGCCTTACCAGATGCAATCAATGACTGAGCTGCCTTAGTGCAATCCATAACATCGATTACTCCCCAATTACCTCTTAATCGATCTCTATATTCCCTACCAAAACCAGAAGAGCCTCCATAATTAACGTCTACGACCGCCCAACCTCTTGATGTCCAAAATTGCACCTCAAGATCCAATCCACAACGAGCCATACCAGTAGGTCCGCTATGACTTTTCACCAACAAAGGAGGTAACAATGTTTGTTTATTCAGAGGAGGGTAATACCAAGCATGTGCTTTCTCTTCATTCGATCCAATAAACCAAAAAGATTCGCCAATACTTATTTCCTTTGGATCCAAGCTAAATGAAGAGGCAGGAGTATGTTCCCAACTTTGATTCAATAAATCTATTTCAAAAATCCCTTCAGTAATTTCTGCACTACTAGCGATTGCAACAAGTCGATTTTGATGCGAATGAAGACCTGAGAACTCAATAAAAGGCTGATCAAAAATCTTGATAGATCCATTTTTTTGAAATAGAGCTAAAGTCCAAATTCCTTCCTGAGCAAAAGCCCCAACGACATCATCCCCCACGCATGAAAAGCTCGACATCCCGAGGACCCATTGTGGGAGAGCGATTTCAGCCTTAATAGTCCATTGATTCTGGGAAATAGTAATTGAATTATTATTGAAGTCAGTTTTAATCTGGGTTATATTCCACCAGCCACTACTATCTTCGGCGACAAAAAGATCACCTTTATCGGACCAAATTGGATTAAAAAATGATATTTTTTCTGTGCATTTTAAATATTGATTGTTCAAAGTTACTATATTAATTAGATTTTCTTTCTCATCCAATTTAGCAAATTTTAATTCATTTAAATCCCAAGGCATTGAAGTATTTTGCCACTCGACCCATGCCAACTTTCTATCTTTAGAGTTGTGCGCAAGATAACCTAATAATCCCCGAGATGAATAAATAAATTTTGGATTTTGCTCAGTTTTTTTTAGAGAGTAAGAAACTATATGATCTCCTTCTTCATCCTCCATCAAACCAATCCAAATATTTTTTGCAAGGTCAATCACACCACCTGCAAGAAAATAATTATGTTTTTTTGTAAGACAAATTGATTGTATTTTAGGTATGAATTTAAAAGAAGAAGATTTTTCATTTTCTTCAACATAAAACCAAGTTCTCATCCATAAGCAGTTATCTTTATTGTCTACCCAAGTCAATACCAAATCTGATCCATCGAGAGTAGCTGTTAACGGAGCACCACCATATCCATGAATTTTTGTCCTTAAATCACTTGGATAAGGTGTTAACTCCTGAGGTAATACGTCTTTTTGTCCCCAAGGTCTGATTAAAGCTGTAGTTCTTCCCTTTTCGTTTGGTCTTTGTTCTAACCATAAAATCCAATCACCTATTATACGAGGCTCTTTAAATATGGGGGCTTCTCCATAAACTTTTTCAGCATCCAAGATTCTCATTGTTTTGTTCTTCATTGATGTTGAGAGTCAATGATTAATGCACTCATTGAACTTAAAACAAAGTAAAGTATAAAAGTTGTTGTCTTAAGACTCCTTTGGCTGGCAGTTTTGCTCAACTTGCAAAAAATGCAGAAAAAAAGAAGCCCTCAATTTCAGTTTCTAAAGAACCTGTCGAGAATCCCCCTTTGAAGGTGTATCAGCTGGGAGACGAGGCTTTAAGAACTCCAGCTAATCGTATCGTCAAAGTTGATGATGCAATTAGAAAGTTAGCGAAAGATATGCTTATAACTATGTATTCATCAAAAGGGATTGGTTTAGCAGCACCTCAAGTAGGAATACAAAAGAGATTGTTAGTTATTGATTTAAATTTTGAAGACCCAAATTCCCCACCGATGGTATTTATAAATCCTGAGATAATTTCATCTAGTGCAAGCTTAGATACATATGAAGAAGGTTGTCTAAGTATCCCTGGGGTTTACCTTAATGTTTTACGACCCTCCTCAATCAAATTAAGTTATAGAGATGAAATGGGTAGACCAAAAAAAATGAATGCAGACGGTCTAATGGCAAGATGCATTCAGCACGAAATAGACCACTTAAATGGTGTCTGTTTTGTTGATAAAGTAACTGATGAAGAAGAGCTGAAAAAACAATTAAATGAGAATAACTTCAATCAAAGCGATGTAATAAAAGAAAGGAATTGAAAAAATCTTTTCAATTCAAGCTTCAAATTATCGCATTAGATTCTTCTTATCGTTCTCTACATAAATTCAATGACAACAATTTTCGATAAAATTCTTAGTGGTGAAATTCCATGTGATGAGGTTTTTAGTGATAACAAATGCCTAGCTTTCAAAGATATTACCCCTCAAGCACCTACTCACATTTTAATAATTCCTAGAAAACCTATTCCAAGTCTGCAAGATATAAAAAAAGAAGATCAAGAATTACTTGGGCACTTACTGCTAAAAGGGACCGAAATTGCCAATGCTGCTGGTTTAGAAAGTTGGAGAACCATAATTAATACAGGAGAAGAAGCAGGTCAAACAGTCTTTCACTTACATATTCATATCATTGGCGGAAGGAAATTAAGTTGGCCACCTGGATAAATAATTCATTTCTCTTGATCAATCAGCACGATTGCCTTACTGGCTTAGTTGCTGACTCATTTCCACCCATTGATGCGCTATAAGATAGATAAATAATCTTGTTCGATGGATTCCCAAACTGCTAAAGATAAAAACGGCATTATTACTAAAGCAAACATAAATTTACAAGATTTATGGTCAAATCTTAGTGAGAAACAGCAATCTATTCTCAAAAAAATATGGTCAATTTTAACTTACAAATGGCAATGGCAGATAATCCTGAATGCCCCTTTTTTGGTCATTTGGGCATTGGATCAAACTATTCCTGCAGTTCATACTTTTGATATGCAGCTTATTTCCTCACTACCAATACCAACAATAATAAAAACATATTTGGGCTTTAGCTAAGATATAGAAATAAATGACTTTGATGAGTTTTGCTCTCAAAAAGTGTCAGATTTAACTTTAAAAAATAAGCTAATCCTATAGCTAATCAAGTATTTATTGAATTTGAAATAATCAAAAATAATATGACATCATCAATTTCGAAAGCTCAAAAAGGACTAGTAAGCCAACTAATTAAATTACGAAAGCTTACTCAGCCATATTTTCTACCTTATACAAAAAACAATGGTTGGCTATTTGTCTATTTATTAATAGCTTTATTATTTTGCGTGGGCGGAACAGTTCTGTTTTTACTCACAGGTTTAATGAGCCTGTTAACCAATTTAGCTCCAGAGGTAACCAACCAATTTTTAGGAGGAGTTCAAAATTCCTTAAAAGTGATTTGGAATGGTCCGTCGGGAATAATAATTTCAAGCTTGTTTGCCTTAGGAATTTTTTCATTTATCACAGTTCGTGGTCAGTTAAGGCAAAGGAGATGGCTTCCTTGGCTTTTGCTAGGAGTAATTATATTGATGCTATTGTCTGTCAATGGAATTAACGCTGGAATTACATTTCTTGTTAGAGATATCACTAATGCATTAATACAAAAAGATGAAAGTGAAAGTTATAAAAATTTGTGGATTCTTGGAATTTGTTTTATTGCAGCACTTCCAATAAGAAGCTTCCAATTTTATTTTTCAGCAAAACTACAGCTCTTATGGAGAGAGTGGTTATCCAAAAGCCTAATAACAGACTATTTAGATGACAGGACATATTATATATTAAATCCCAACGATGAATCTGAAACGAATGTCGATAATCCGGATCAAAGAATTACAGAAGATGCAAGAGACTTTACTGCGCAAACAATTGATCTATCGTTAAATATTTTTGATTCTTTATTAGTATTTTCACTAAACATTTTTATTTTACTAAGTATAAGTAAAGAACTAACACTTGCCCTAATTGTTTATGCCACATTAGTTTCATCTTTACTACTTTTTGCGAGTAGAAAGCTATTTAAATTAAATTATGATCAATTAAGATTTGAAGCTGATTTTCGTTACGGTCTTGTCCACGTAAGAAACAATGCAGAATCAATTGCTTTTTATTCTGGTGAAAATCAAGAAGAAAAAGAAGTAAGTAGAAGGCTAAAGTCTGTAGTTGATAACTTTAATCTTTTAATAATATGGGAAGCATTATTAAGAGTGCTCCAACGCTCAGGAATTTATGGAAGTGTCTTTATTCCTTTCATTATTCTCGCAGGACCAATTCTTAGCGGCCAAATGGACTATGGAAGTTTTCAACAAGCCAATTTGAACTACAACCTTCTTGAAGGATCATTATTTTTTATTATTTACAAAATAGAGGCTTTAGCTAGATTTTCAGCTTCGATAGGAAGACTTGAAGGATTTCAATCAAACATGAATGAGATCAGAAACAACCAATTTGAGGACTTTAAAGTAGAAATTAAAAACAATGATTCTATTATTCTCAAAAATGTAAGTATTAAAACCCCTGGAAAAGATAATTACCTAATTAATAACTTAAATCTAAGTCTGGAGACAGGTCAAAGTTTACTTGTAGTAGGGCCTTCTGGTTGCGGTAAAACGTCTTTACTTAGAGCTATTAGCGGTCTATGGGCAATTCAATCTGGTGAGATAGAAACCCCCTCAAATGGTGAGTTACTTTTTATTCCACAAAAACCATACATGACTCTTGGCTCATTGAGAGAACAGCTTTGTTACCCATTAGATAAAAACAGATTCAGTGATGATCATCTAAAAGCCGTTTTAGAAGAAGTCAAGTTACCTCAAATTATCCAAAGGTATCCTGATCTAGATATCAAACAAGATTGGCAAAGACTATTATCTCTGGGAGAGCAACAAAGGCTTGCTTTCGCAAGACTTTTGCTGAATTCCCCTAAATATGTTGTTTTAGATGAAGCAACAAGTGCATTAGATGTAAATACAGAAAAACATCTTTATGAACTTCTTAACAAACGCGAGATGGCTTGCATTAGCGTTGGTCATAGGCCAACCTTGAAGAACTATCATGAAAATGTGCTTGAAATAACTGAGAACAAAGGTTGGCGATTATTGCCTGCTGCAAGTTACCAATTTACTGAGAACTAGTTTATTTCTATGAACTCAAATACTGAAAAAGCCCAAGAAAGTGAGTCAACTGAGCCAGAAAAAACTGATTCAGAAATTAAAAATCTTTCACCTAGCGCAACCACAAATGATATTCCTGAATTTGGCTGGAGTGGCTATGCAGAGAGAATAAATGGAAGATTTGCAATGATAGGTCTAATGGCAGTTCTACTTGTTGAAGCACTTAGCAAAATCTCTTTTCTGGAATGGGCTGGAATAATTAGTCAATAATAATTGTTGTATTAATCATCAAATCTTGAACTGTTATCTCTTGGTCTGGACTTTCTTGTCGATGATGAATAAGAACTTTTAGAAGATGGTCTTTGATTAGCAGGGTTTGCACCAGGATTTTTTGCACTTCTTCTACTAGCTCGTCTGACGCCTTTTTCAGCACTAGAAAAAGCAGCATCTTCAATATTGTTGTTAGTTTTAGAAGGCCTTTTAGATCCAGTCGAAGGCCTAGTTGAATTATCAGAATTTAGCCTTGAAGATGATGCTTGAGTAGGAGGTGCTCCATTTCTTCTTCGACTTGATGTTTGACCACTTGCTGAAGGACGAGTCCCTTGCCTAGTTTCTTGTCGACTAGTTCGCCTATCTCCAAAGCTTGATGCTCTATCTGAGGAAGATTCGGAATTAAATCGTTCCATTCTCCTGTCTCTCTCAGCTCCTCGAGAATTGATTTCTGAAGAACTAATATTTCTTGGCCTTCTACTTACAGCCTGCTCAGGTATTGCCGCCCTAGATGGTCGTCTTCCATAATTTTCATCATCTGAATATTCTTCTTGATAATCTTCTCTACCTGCAAATCTTCTATTGATAGGTTGAGATTCCTCAAATCGATCATAATTCCTATCAGAGTCTGCATCCGACAAACCTCCTCTGGAAGATCTGGGCAATTCTGGTTCATCATCAAAATAGGAAGATCTTCGTGCTTGATCTGTTGCAATACCTCTAAGCCGAACACTTTCATAAGCGAAAAAGACAGTGGTTCCAGCAAGCAAAAACTGTCCAAACTGAAGAATTGGATCTAAACGCCACCCTTGAAAAAACAAAATTCCGCCGCACAGTAAACCTATAGCGGCAAAAAATACGTCATAATCCCTTGCCAATGCTGGCTTAAAAGATCTAAGGAAATATAAGCCAGCTCCGCATACAGCAAGAACTATGCCAACAATGCTGGCCCAATTTAGACTGGCATTGACCAAGTTTGCCCTCTTAAATAAACATTTTCAGGCTGAAACCAACCTTATTGTTATCAGTCTATGGCATAAATAGGTGATTGCTAGGGCTATCTACTCAATGCATCTTTTTGGCTAACCCAGATCAACGCAGCAGCAGCAGGTGCAACTATCAAAGCTCCAGCCGCAAGAAAACTCCCAATCATTCCAACAGCAGAACTTGTAGCAGCTTCACTAGAAGTTCCAGCACTTAGGAACAAATTTAATAAATGAAAAGCCATTTCAGCTAATTCTTATGCAAGACCGAGTAATCTTACGCAATAAAAGATGATTTAGACCATCTATTCAATAATGCTTTGAGCTTTGTGATGCCTCTGTTAGTTAAAAGTCTTCCAACCCTACATTTTTTTATGGGTTTTTCAATAGGTGCGCTGACCTTGGCATTCCTTCTAAGAATTATTTTGACATGGTATCCAAAAATAGATTTAAGAACTGGTTTTTGGCCAATTATCTTCTTGCCAACTGAGCCCATATTGGTACTTACTCGAAAAATTGTCGCTCCGATAGGTGGAGTAGATGTTACTCCAATTATTTGGGTAGGCCTCTTAAGTCTCTTTCGCGAATTATTTCTTGGACAACAAGGGTTATTAACTCAAATTATATTCTGATCTTCATAGCTATTTACAACATTTCTTGTTCAACAAATTTTGTATGAACATCGCCTTCTATAAATTCTTTTCTTTTAAGTAATTTCAAATGAAAATCAATAGTAGTAGTAATTCCTGTGACTGCACATTCACTTAAAGCTCTTTCCATCCTTTTTAGTGCAGCTTCTCGATCCTTCCCCCAAACAATTAATTTTCCTATTAAGGAATCATAAAAAGGAGGAATATCGTATCCAGTGTAAACATGGCTATCTACCCTTACGCCCGGTCCACCAGGAGGCAACCAACCTGTGATTTTTCCTGGGGAAGGTCGAAAGTTGTGACTTGGATCTTCTGCGTTAATTCTACATTCAATTGCATGTCCCTCAAGCTTGATCTCTGCTTGAGCAAATTGTAATTTTTCTCCTCCCGCAATACGTAATTGTTCTGAAATTAAATCCATACCAGTAACTAACTCAGTAACAGGATGTTCCACCTGTATTCGAGTATTCATTTCCATAAAATAAAAACTTCCGTTCCGATCAAGAAGAAATTCCACCGTTCCAGCGCCTTCATAGTTGATGCTTTTTGCTGCTGCAACTGCTGCTTCTCCCATTCTTATTCTTAGGTGATCATCTAAAGCTGGACTTGGCGATTCCTCTAACAATTTCTGATGCCGTCTTTGAATCGAGCAATCTCTTTCTCCGAGGTGAACAACGTTACCAAATCGATCAGCAAGAATCTGAACCTCTACATGCCTTGGGCGATCAATAAATTTCTCCATATATAGTCCAGGGTTGCCAAATGCAGCCTCTGCTTCCCCCTGCGCAGCTTTAAAAAGATTCTCCAATTCATCAGAATGATTAACTAAACGCATGCCTCTTCCACCGCCTCCTGCAGTTGCTTTAATCATTACTGGATAACCCATTTCAGAGGCAAGCTTGGATGCATCTGAAACACTATCTAGCAAACCTTCACTTCCTGGGACGGTAGGCACTCCAACCTTTTGCATAGTCGATTTAGCTGTCGACTTATCACCCATGGAACGAATTGCATGAGGAGATGGGCCTACAAAAATAAGACCGTGGTCACCGCAAATCTCTGCAAATCGATCATTCTCAGCTAAAAATCCATAACCAGGATGAATAGCATCTACTCCTCTTGATGTTGCTGCAGCAAGTATATTTGGAACATTTAGATAACTTTTACTGCTAGGTGAATCTCCAACGCATACAGCTTCATCAGCTAATTGAACATGTAATGCATTTTTATCAACAGTACTGTAAACAGCAACCGTAGCTATCCCCATCTCACGACAGCTTCGGAGAATTCTTAAAGCTATTTCGCCACGATTAGCTATGAGCAGTTTGCCTATGGGCATTCAAAATTATTAAGTCCTCAGCGGGATCGTATCAGGATTGGTGCCCAAGATTGAAACCCATTAAGTAGAAGCTTAATAGGTTAAGCATTATGATCAGGGTTACTTGGTGCTTAACTGAGTTAACTTGCGGATGTGGCGGAATTGGTATACGCGCATGTCTAAGGAACATGTGGCTTCGGCCTTGCGAGTTCAAGTCTCGCCATCCGCATTATTCAATACTGATGCTCATCAATAAATGAGTCATAATCATTTAGCAATTATTTTTGTCTCAAATGGACCGGGTGAACTAGCTACTTGGGTGAATCCACTCGCTAAAGAGCTTCATAAACAAATAAAGCTAAAACCAAGAGTACATAATTCTTCAAAATCTTTAAATTTGGTACTTGTTCCATGCCCTAATGCAACTGGTAATGAAATTATTGCTGCAAAAAAATGGTTCCAATTTGAAAAAATAATAAAAGCAAAAAATTTCTGGAAGCTTCTTTTAAACCCTAAAAAATTTGGTTCATGGCCATCCAACGGGTTAGTAATTTTTTTAGGAGGAGATCAATTTTGGAGCGTTCTACTTTCAGCAAGATTGGGATATTTACATATGACATATGCCGAGTGGATCGCCAGATGGCCTTTTTGGAATAATAGAATTGTTGCAATGTCCGAAAGGATTGTTGATAAATTACCAAAACGAATTCAACCTCGTTGTTCAGTCATAGGAGACCTAACCGCTGACTTAACTGAAACTGCAAAAATTGATAATCCACTCCCCTCTGGAAAGTGGATTGCACTACTACCAGGTTCAAAAAGTGCGAAACTAAAAATTGGAATTCCATTCTTTCTTGAAGTAGCAGATAAAATATCAAAATCAATGCCAGATTGTCAGTTTCTAATACCTCTTGCTCCTACCACAAATATAAATGAACTTAAATACTTTAGTAGTAGCAAAAATCCAATTTCAAAACAATATAAATCTGGAATCAAATCAATTACAAAAGCCAATAAAAAAGAAGGAAGAGGAATATTGATAACTAATAATTCTACAGTCATTTTAATACAAGAAAAGCATCCAGCATATAGTGATCTAAGCCAGTGTGATATCGCACTAACAACAGTAGGAGCAAATACTGCTGAGCTTGGATCATTAAATATTCCAATGATAGTTGTTGTTCCTACACAACACATTTCAGTCATGGAAGCATGGGATGGATTTATAGGTTTAATAGCTAGATTGCCAATATTAAAATGGTGCATAGGACTATTAATTAGCTTTATAAAACTGAAAAAAAGAGGATATATGGCTTGGCCAAATATATATGCAAAAAAGATGATTGTCCCAGAAAGAGTTGGACATATAACCCCTGCACAAATAGCTGAAGAAACTATTGATTGGCTAAATTCACCTACAAGGCTATCTGGCCAAAAAGAAGATTTACAATTACTAAGGGGTAGTAAAGGAGCAGTAAAAAAATTTTGCTATCAAATTATTAATCTTCTTGAAGAAAAAAAGCTTTTAAATTAATTACCATGGATCTTCAATATCTATTAATTGTTTATCATTAGATATCATATCTTGAGAATTATTTGTCGTTAAATCTTCTAAAGGTTCGACATCCATAGGTTCTT
>OBPD01000003.1_pt1 | contig 36905 bp, 41 predicted proteins | sample 1494311 | NCBI WGS metagenome assembly OBPD01 (sample SAMEA3275629, study PRJEB22092) | marine metagenome | biome: Marine; feature: Surfacel waters; material: Sea Water | collected 2014-06-20T10:00:00+00 | depth 75 m | reverse complement strand
CAAACTAGATTATAATTAGACTATAGAAAAAGCTTTAAACTCAAATGTCCGAGAATGATTCTGAAACCAATAATCAAAGTATCAATTCAGATCTAGATGATACAGGAACAATCCAAACCAATAATGATCCAAAACTAATTGATCAAAGTCAAGACCTCAATTCGTACCCTAAATGGATAAATAATAAAGGCGAAGAGGTAAAACAAGTTTTTGGTTTTAATGAGAATGCTGAACTCGTTAATGCCAGAGTCGCTATGATCGGTTTTTTAATGCTCATACTCACTGAATTAGCTTTTGGTGGCGAACCAGCAACGCTGAAAATTTTTGGAATTAGCTAGAAATCAAATCTTTATATTATATTTATTCCATTAACTCACTTACTTTTTAAAAGCTATGAATAAAAAAACATTAATTGGTGTCTCATATGTATCTGCTTGGGTGATTATTTGGGGAACAATTGGTTCACTTATTGATTTTTATTTCCTTCAAAATACATATCTTCCAGGCTCAATAGGGCAGTTTGCAACATTTATAATTACAGCTTTTCTCTCTTCAATTATTGCCATATATATTTTCCCAACTATAAATAATAAATTTATAAGTTAATAACGATAACGTTCAACTACTTGAGAAGGCTTGTCATTGATTCCTTTCTGATAAAGAATCCATTGATTAGTTTCTAGATCGTGATCACAACCCAAGCCTTCTAGTTCAACAGATTTCAATCGTAATTCATAATGACATTGCTGATCAGCTTCAAAAGCGGATTTATAGCCAGTAAAAAAATATAAATATCCAAGAATAATTGCAATTAAAGAAATAAATGCAATACTTATTTTCATAAAAGCTAATCAATTATTAATGATATATTAGCTTTTCTCGTAGACAAAAAAAAAGAATTTATATTTTTTTCTCTTTTACTGTTTCTAAAGGTATCTCACATTCAGTTAAATCTTGATCATTTAAACGATCCAATATACGAACCATATCAAGCGCTGACAGTTCCCCATTAGTTCCCCATTTAAGAGTTGTCTTTCTCTGTTGAGGGATCTTTTTTGCCTTGTTCTCCTGGCTGCTTTTTTGGACCATTAGTAAAAAATTCCTCTAATAAAACATTAAAATATAGACATTCTATCTCAGAACTAAAAAACAAATTCTTAGCCAAACTTTACTTTTATTTTTTTATTAGTAGTATTTCCCTGCTTTTAGAAATCCGACTAAATTGTTCCTAATGATTGAATTATTAGGTTTATAAAACCGCTATCATCGTCCAAAATTGTAAACGAACTCTTGAAATCCAGGATTGTAAAAGTAAACAAGTACACTAATAACTAATAAGACATTTAAACCAATTACTATTGAACCAATAATAACTCTCTGACGCTTACCTGGGACTTTATATTTCATGCCAGCTGGCAGGTTAACTAATACATCTGGATCATTAGAAGTTGATTTTTTAAACTTATTGTCCTTAACCTTATTGGCCTTGGTTGCCTTATCATTAGTTTTTTTGGAATTAAAAGCTTTAGAGCCCATTTTCTTAGTTAGAAGAATTTCTTTATCTTTATACTTCTAAGCTTACTTAAGCGAATCAGATAAAAACCTGTTTTGTTCTAGTTTTTCACATTAGTTTGTTAACTAAGTCAGAAATCAATACTCAAGTGATCAATTTATTGATTATATTTAGCAATATTTCTTGATAGAATCAATAATACTTTTAGCTTCTTTTCTTTTGAAATTAGAATTCATAGCCATTATTAAATTTGCCTCTAAACCTAGTAATCTAGTCTGACAAGAAAACTTTTTATTTATTGCAGCACTTTTTTGATAGTCATTTATTTCAAACAATGCTTCCTTGCAGGATTTGATGTCTTTATAACATCTCATCACCAAAGTATCAATTTCTATATATTCTTTAGATCCTTCTGCTATCAAAGGGTTTAAAGGAATAAATATATATATATAAAGAACAAGTAAGAATTTAATTTTTTCAAATGTATAACTAATCAAAACATAATCTCCAATAAAATGTGTTGATAATTTCTTTATTATGACTAACAATACCTACGTGAATAATAAGAAAGCTTATTTTCTTAATCATACAAAGTTGAGATTTTCACAAAAAAAGGGACTCATTTTTAAAGAGTCCCTTATAAAAATAAAAAGGTAAGTAAGCAAAACAGCTTTTTAAAAACTCATCCCTGAACACGGTCTTTAAACAATTTCCCAGCTGTAAATGCAGGGACTCGCTTAGCAGGTATTGCTATCTTTTCTCCAGTTTTAGGGTTAAGTCCCTGACGAGCAGAACGATCGCGGGGCTCAAATGAGCCAAACCCCAGAATGGAGACTTTCTTACCCTCCACTACAGAATCAATAATTGTATCTATGGCGGCATCAACTACCAGAGAGACGTCTGTTTTAGTTAGCTCTGTACGAGCAGCAACCAGGTTGACTAAATCTGCTTTGTTCATTGGAAGGATTGTATGTAGCAGGGAGTAAGAGGAGGGAAACCAATATGAAATTAGTTTCCAAAAAACTCAATCTTGCTAATCGTATGGACCAAATCACTTACCTGCAACCCAAAGTGCTTGTGCCAGTAAGCTTTTTAAAAAATATATCTGCATTTTTTCTTCATTGAATAATCTTTCCAAGATTCGAACTAGATAGCTTAAGAAAGATACAAGTTTTCTATTTTTCCCAAGAAGCCTGTCAGGGAAAGACTTCTGAAAAGATATATTTCTACATTCATTCTAAAGAAGAGCTCTGAAGTGTGAAATTAATTATTTTTTCTAACAAAAATCAGACATTTAATTAAATTCTCATGAATTAACAAAGGTCTGCAGAACAGCACATTTATTGGTATTACAAAATAATATCCACTCTAAAAAAGAGAAAAATAAATGAAAAATCAGATTATTTCTAGCTCTAGGACATCCATTTTGAAGCTGTAATACCTTAAAGCTCTAAAATTTTGATTTTCAATTGGAATAAGAATCTCTTTAAAATTCGTTCAAAACCCAAAACTCATCAAATTAACGAAGTTATCTCGCCAAAACGATTTAGTATTCATTTTTAAATGAATCAAATGCCTAATACAAGTTTCTTTTATGATTGAATTTCGTTTTTTATAACTTGTTAAAACAAACTAACCACCTAACTTGTAGGGAAAGTTACTTGATTATTTTTGTAAAGGACAAACACAATTGGGAAAAGTAAAAGTTGGTTCAGCATGGCCTTTGGGTAGCTCCGTTACTCTTGATGGGGTTAATTTCTCTATCGCAGCACCACATGCAACAAATTTAGAATTATTAATCTTCCAGAATGAAGATGACGAGTATGCAAAAGAAACAATATCCTTAGATCAGAAAAATAGGTCTGGAGATTATTGGCACGTTGAAATAGAGGGTCTAGCTGAAGGAACTTTATATGGATATAAAGTATCAATTGATGGGCAAAAAGCTGCCGAGGATCATATTGTTTTAGATCCATGTGCCAGAGCAATTACAGGGTGGGAGAATTACATAAGGAATCATAAAGAAAAAGTGAATAGAGGTTATGCTCATTGCCTCAAGGGAGTAGTAACTAAAAGAGATTATTTTGATTTCAAATCTCACCCTAGGCCTAAACATTCATGGAATAAAACTATTATTTATGAATTACATGTTGGTGGATTTACGAAAAGTAATGATTCAAGTATTAGTGAAAGCAAGAAAGGTACATTTTTAGGATTAATTGAAAAGATACCTTATCTTAAAAGTCTTGGCATTACAACTATTGAATTGCTTCCGGTATTCGCTTTTGATTCTAACGATGCCCCTGAAGGACTTGTTAACTATTGGGGATATAGTCCTATTAATTGGTTCACGCCACATCAAGATTTTGTAGATAGTTGTAATCCATTAGAAGCTAGGAAACAATTCAAAAAGTTAGTAGAAGTTTGCCATGATAATGAGCTAGAAGTATTAATAGATGTTGTTTATAATCACACAACAGAAGGGAATCAAAATGGTCCAAGTATAAGTTGGAAAAATTTTGGTCCTAAAGCTTACTACCATCAAGATGATAAGGAAAATTACCAAGATGTGAGTGGATGTGGAAATAGTATTGCCGCTAATCGTCCTTTAGTTAGAAAATTAATATTGGAATCATTGCGTTGTTGGGCAATTGAGTTAGGTGTTGATGGATTTCGTTTTGACTTAGGTATTGCTTTGAGTAGAGGCGAAAATTTAATTCCTTTAGATAAACCTCCCTTATTTGAAGAAATAGAAGCAGATCCTAAACTAAGCGATGTGAAATTAATCAGTGAGCCTTGGGATTGTGGTGGACTTTACAAACTAGGTGATTTTCCAGCGAAACAATTCAGAACTTGGAATGGTCATTTTAGAGATGATATTAGACGATTTTGGAAAGGGGAGAAAGGCACAATCTGGCCACTTAAAGATAGATTAATAGGGAATAAATCCCTATATAATGATAATAATTTAGCAAATATATTTAGTATTAATTTCATAACTTCTCATGATGGATTCACATTAAAAGATCTAGTAAGTTTTAACAAAAAGCATAACCTTGCAAATGGGGAAAATAATAGAGATGGGGAGAACAATAATAATAGTTATAATTATGGAGTTGAAGGACCAACTACTGATAAAGAAATAAATAATTTAAGGCAAAAACAACAAAGAAATCTTCTTGCAACACTTCTTTTATCTCCTGGAGTACCAATGATTTTAATGGGAGACGAATTAGGTAGAAGCCAAGGAGGGAATAACAACACATGGTGTCAAGACAACCCACTTGGTTGGATGGATTGGAATCACAATAATTGGGATCATGACTTAAAAGAATTTGTATTAAAGCTGATATCTCTAAGGAAACAACTATCTGAATTTTTCAGTCCTGATAGTATTTATGATTGTCAAAAAGATAATACCAAGGTCAAAACATCTCATTTTTGGATTCAGTGGCATGGCATTAAAGTTAATAAACCTGACTGGGGTGACTGGTCACATACTCTTGGATTTAGCATTAACAAAAACAATGATGGCTCAGCAATCTGGCTTGGCTTCAATGCTTACAAAGAATCAATGCTTTTTGACTTACCAACCCCAATTTCTCCTTGGAAAAAATACATTGATACGTCTATCTTGAAAACTAAAAATGTCTCCAAAAAACCCCTAGCGAATCAATCAAATGTTCGGATTGAAAGTAACAGTCTTGTTCTTATGGTCTCCAGCGAGTATTCAAAAAAAATTAAGCTATGAGAATCAAAATTAAGCGGGCGGCGGGAATCGAACCCGCATCATCAGCTTGGAAGGCTGAGGTTTTACCACTAAACTACGCCCGCGCTAGAAATAAAAACTACTCACTGTTGGAGTAAAAGTTAATTTAGCTTTCTCCATTATTACCTTGCGAGTCCCATTATCCAAAAAAGAGTGAATAATTCCACATCGCTTTACGAAGGAAATAATCGCACAAGACTAATGATCTCTTATGCAATGGGAGATGCTGGAACGGGATTAGCCGCAATACAGCTAGGTACTTATCTATTTCTTTTTTTTACTTGTGCTGCAGGAATTCCTGCATTTATTGCAGGCTCGCTTCTCATGGTTTCAAAACTTTGGGATGCGATAAATGATCCTCTAATTGGATGGATGAGTGATCGCACCAGATCAAGATGGGGGCCAAGGCTTCCATGGATGATTGGAGGTGCTGTTCCACTTGGTTTATTCCTTGCCGCAATGTGGTGGGTCCCTCCAGGAGGAATAGATGCGAAAACAACTTATTACGTATTCGCGGCAATTTTTTTGATGACAGCTTATACAGCAGTAAATCTACCTTTTGCAGCATTATCTACTGAGCTAACTGAAAATATAGCTATTAGAACAAGACTTAATGCTGCAAGATTTACTGGATCTATAATAGCTGGGACCACTGGATTAATAGTGGCTGCAGGCTTCTTATCTCAAGGAGTAGAAGGTTATACTTCGATGGGAAGAGTAACAGGAATTATTGCTACTTTTACCACAATAATTGCTTGCTGGGGACTAGCCCCATTTGCTAAAAAAGCCAGAAAGCCCACTTCTCAATCAGAACCTTTTAATCAGCAACTAAAAAGAGTTTTAAATAATAAACTTTTCACACGAATTATTGCTCTTTACTTGCTGCTTTGGTGCGGACTGCAATTAATGCAAACCGTTTCATTAATCTATCTTGAGCAAGTAATACTTGTTCCAATAGAAATTTCAAAATGGATCCCAATACCATTTCAAATTAGTACTCTATTAGGCCTACAGTTTTGGAGCTTTTACTCCAATAAATATGGAAGAATATCAGCACTATTCAAAGGGGGTAAAATATGGGTAGTAGCCTGTTTTTTAGTTATATTTATGCCCCCAATAACTAAAGGAGTAAGTATCAATTCTTTATTAGCCTTTGGCAATATTGAAGGTATAAAGTTGCTAATTCTTTTATTTATAATTATTTTAGTAGGGTTTGGAGCTTCAACAGCATATCTTATTCCTTGGTCTTTACTTCCTGATGCTATTGATCAAGATCCCGAAAAGCCTTCAGGAATATATACAGCATGGATGGTTTTTATTCAGAAAATAGGTATTGGTTTAAGCGTTCAATTTCTAGGAGTTCTTTTATCTTTATCAGGATATAAATCATCCACTAATTGCTTATCAAGTCTTGAAGACTTAGATCAACCTCTAACAGCAATTATTACTATTAGATTATGCATGGGATTAATACCTTCTTTGCTAGTAATTGCTGGATTAATAACTATGAAACCGTGGCGAAGTTTAGATTTCAAATCTAGAAGATTAAGTCAATGAACTACTCACCTCGTTGGCTAAGAAGATTTTTTAGCAGTATTTTAATTGGAGGGCAAGCAATTGCATCAATAGCCAAAGGGAATATAAATAAATCAGATTTAATAGATCAATTAATGGAGGCAGGGCCAGGAAGCTTCCTTATCGTCTTAATAACAGGCATTGCAGCAGGAACCGTTTTCAATATTCAAGTCGCAGCAGAATTAAGTAAACAAGGATTAGGTTCTGCTGTTGGAGGACTTTTAGCAATTGGTATGGCAAGAGAGATAGCTCCTTTACTTACCGCAACTCTTCTTACTGGAAAAGTTGCAACTGCTTATGCTGCTCAAATAGGAACAATGAAAGTTACTGAGCAAATAGATGCTATTACGATGTTACAAACAGATCCCGTTGAATATCTAGTTGTTCCAAGGCTATGCGCAATGGTTGTAATGGCGCCAATTCAATGCTTACTATTTTTTTCTATCGCTTTATTTAGCGGTCAATTTAGCAGCACCATTCTCTATCAGATTCCACCAAGCATCTTTTGGAATTCAGTTAGAGAATGGCTGATAACATCTGATCTTCCTTTTATGCTTGTTAAAGCATTGGTGTTTGGTCTCTTAATCGCAATTATTGCTTGCGGATGGGGATTAACCACAAGAGGCGGGCCAAAAGAAGTAGGTTCAAGCACTACTGGAGCAGTAGTAATGACTCTAATAACCGTTTCTTTAGTAGATGTTTTACTCACCCAAGTTCTTTTTGGCTAAAAACCATGACTTCTGAAAATCTTGTTGATGACGATGGTGTTATTTTATCGCCTTCTTATCGTTTACCCATCTTCATAATATTGGCGGGCTTATTATTCTTAATAACACCATTTAATCCTTGGCCAACTATTGTAATCAGCAGTTTTGGATTTTTCCTATTACTGCAATCATTTACCTTAAAACTAAAATTTACCAAGGACGATTTAATTGTCATGCAACTTGGGAATGAATTAAGAAGATTTCCTTTTAAAAATTGGATAGCATGGAGAATTATATTACCTAAATTGCCAGGTTTTCTCTATTTTAGAGAAGAAGCAAGTCCTCATCTATTGCCTATACTTTTTGAGGTCAACTCATTAGAAGAACAGCTAAGGTTAAGGGTCAAGGATTTAGAAATACAAAAAGAAGTAGACTCATGAAAATCTAAAACTTAATTGAAGTTTTTGAAATATGGAATCCGAAGAAAATCTATCTAAAGAGAAACAAAATTCAAAACAGAATATTTCTGTGGACAATTCTTCTTCAATAAAAAATACATCTCAAAAACCACTCGAGAAGCAAACTAAATCACAAAGTGTAATTAGTCCTGAAAACAATCAAAAAGCCTCTAACGCGCAGACGCAGCCTTTCATTGACATTGCGCTTAAAGATCTTCAGCTTTCACGTCAGCAGTTAGAGAAAGAATTAGAGGAACTTTCTCAAAAAAAAGTACAAATTGAAACTGAACTTAAAAGCTCATTTACAGGCCAATCTGATGCGATAGCTAGAAAAGTTAAAGGTTTTCAGGAATATTTAACTGGTGCATTACAAGATCTAGCTCATTCAGCTGAGCAACTAGAGCTTGTTGTTCCGCCAGTTATTGTTAAGCCATCGCCACTTGATGAAAATAAAAAAATTGAGCCTCCTAAAGAGCAAGAAGTTATCTCTGCTGTTTCTGATACTTTCAAACCTGATGAGACTTTAATCAGAAGCTGCTTTAGTCAATTTCTAGAACAACCCGATTTCTATGCTGAACCCTGGAAACTTAGAAGAAGTCTTGAATCAATTGATATTGAAATGCTTGAAGATTGGTTCTTCAGCATGGGGGGAAGAGGCGCTCAACCAAGCAGAGGGAGTCGATCAAAGAATGCTTTAGTTGCCGCAGGGATCATTGCAATTTTAGGTGAGTTATACGGCGAACAATTTCAGACTTTAGTTTTAGCGAGTCAACCAGAGCGACTGGGAGAATGGAGAAGATGTCTCCAAGATTCATTAGGACTTAGCCGTGAGGATTTCGGGCCAAATAGCGGAATAGTGCTTTTCGAGAGATCCGATGGACTAATTGAAAGAGCAGATCGACTTGAAGAAAGAGGTGAGTTGCCTTTGATAATTATTGATGCGGCTGAAATTAATGTAGAAATTCCAATTCTTCAGTTTCCTATTTGGCTTGCTTTTGCAGGAAGTCCCAATGAAATTTATGAAGATGATGGATTAATATAAAAATTCCAATTGAAATTATTTTGAATCTTTTAATTCTATTTTTTGGATATTTATTCGGATCTTTTCCTAGTGGTTATTTAGCTGGAAGAATTGCTAAAGGAATTGATATTCGTTCATTAGGTTCTGGGTCTACAGGAGCAACAAATGTATTAAGACATATAGGAAAGCGTGCAGCAATTACAGTTTTTCTACTAGATGTATTCAAAGGAGTTCTATCTATTTTATTAGCGAAATATTTACTACTAAATGATTCTTGGCAAGTGGCTATAGGTCTATCAACTTTAATTGGTCACATTTGGCCTGTCTGGCTTAATTGGAAAGGTGGTAAAGCTGTAGCAACAGGATTAGGAATATTTCTTGGTCTTTCATGGCAAGTTGGACTTGCCACTTTAGGTGTTTTCATCATAATGATTACATTATTTAGAATAGTATCACTTGCAAGTGTTAGCGCATCATTAGCTCTACCTTTAATAATGTTTCTAAGCTTTAGTGGTTCAAATATTTCTTTACCATTTTTAATTGTTTCACTATTAGCTATGATATTAGTGATTTGGAGACATAGAGAGAATATAGTTAGGCTAATTAGGGGTAAAGAGCCAAGAATCGGACAGCCCTAAGAAATTAAATACTAATTTTATCGCAAAAACTCTTAAACATATAAGCAGAATCATTTGATTGGGTAATTGCTCTTCCGATAACTAACTTTGATGCTCCCATCTTAATAGCTTCGGATGCATCAGAAACCCTAGATTGATCATTAACATTTGAACCTAATGACCTTATCCCTGGAGTTATCAACTCAAAAGTCTCAGGATAAGATTCACGAAGAAATTGAACCTCTTTAGGACTACAGACACATCCTCCTAAACCAGAATTCGACGCAATCTCTGCCAGGTGCTTAACACGTTGATCTATTGATTGATTAATTAGAAGATCATTACAAAAACTTTCGCGAGTCCAACTCGTCAATATTGTAATTCCCAAAAGTTTTGGCGGAATTAGATTAACTTTAGCGGCTCCTTCATTTGCCGCTTCATTGGCCATCTTTAGAGCCTTCATACCAGCGCAAGTATGCAAAGAAATAAATTCAGCACCAGTTTGTGATGCTGCGAAACATGCTCTAGCAACTGTTGTAGGAATATCATGAAACTTAAGATCTAAAAATATTTTTTTACCCTTTTCTCTTAACATTGATAATACGTCTGGTCCTTCACTAACAAACAACTCGAGTCCAACTTTAACCCAGACAATTTCAGGTATTTTTTTCAATAAATTGACAACATCATCTTTATCCATTCCATCTAAAGCAATAATTATTTTTTCACTTGGATTATCAATATTTTTCATAACGATCTATCAAGTTGAAACACGAAGAAATTTCTTCTTTCCTACTTGTAATATTTTTCCTATGAGATCATCTGGAGTGTGAAACTCTAAATTAGGATCCATAATTTTTTCCCCATCAATTCTCACTCCTCCTCCAAGAATTTGTCTTCTTGCTTCACTGCTACTTGAACACATTTCCATCTTACTAAATAAATAAAATGCTTTAGCTGGAAAATTCACATTAGAAACTGATGCTTCTGGTATTTCCTCAAGAGAATCTTTAGTACCTAAAACTAATTTTTCAGAATTAAATTGAGCATTTTTTGCTGCCTCAATTCCTTTAAAATTAGATGTTATTTTTAAAGCCATAAATTTTTGAACCTCTCTTGGATTTGAACTTAATTCTTTTAAGTTTTCATTAGTGAGTAAATTTAAATATGTAAGAACCAAATCATCTGGAACCTTTTCTAATTTTGAATACATAGATAATGAATCTTCATTTATTCCTACAATATTGTCTAAGCTTTTACTCATTTTTCGTGTCCCATCTAATCCAACTAAAATAGGTAATAGCATTCCAAATTGGGGTTTCTGTCCAAAAGCTCTTTGCAGATCTCGCCCCATAGCAATATTAAATTTTTGATCTGTACCACCAAGTTCCACATCAGAATTGATCGCAACAGAATCATATCCTTGAAGAAGCGGATAGAGAAATTCATGAAGAGATATAGGAGTGCCAGATTTATATCGATTACTAAAGTCTTCCTTAGCCAGCATTTGACCAACTGTTGAATTTGATAAAAGTTCTATAACTTTAGACAAATTAAGATTTTCAAGCCACTCACTATTTCTTCTGATTTCTATGCGACTGGGAGTTGAAAAATCAAGTAATGAATCTTTGGGCTCTTTACCAAGTCCTAATTGCTCAAGGTAATTCAATGCATTTGATTCAACCTCATCTTTTGAAAGCTGAATTCTAGTTTTACTCTTTCCAGTTGGGTCTCCAATCCTTGCTGTGAAATCTCCGATTATAAGTATTGCCGTATGTCCAGCATCTTGGAAAGCTCTTAATTTTCTAAAAAGAATGCTATGACCTATATGAATATCAGTTCCTGTTGGATCAATTCCAAGTTTTACACGTAAAGGATTTTTATCTACAGATGAAAGTTCTAATCTTTTTAGAAAGCTTTGATCTGAATCTCCTGAATTATCATTAGGGAAAAGATCATCTAACCCTCTAGAGATCCAATCAGGTAATTCATTGATGTTATCTAACATAGTCTAAATATTAAAAAGGTTAATAATCATTTATCCAATTCTGATTTCATTCTCACCAAAGTTTTATTCATCTGATCAAACATTTGATCAGGAGTAATCCCAAATTGACTCAACTGAGTCTTTAACTGCTCTACTGTCATTTTTGCCTGAAAATCTTCTGAAAGTTCAAATCGTTTCATAAAAACTTTATACCTTTCCATTAAATTTTCCATAGTATCAATAAACATTACTTTTCCCTCTCTATCAAATTTTCCATAATCAGAGCCTAATTGCATCAGATTCTGATAATCAGTGAAAAGTTTTTTGGCCTCTTCTTGAACAATTTCGGACTCGAAAAAACTCATATCCTTGACCCAAGCTGATAGAAAAATTGCTCGATTTTGAATTCAACGACTACCATTGATAGTAACATTCAAGTCTAAAATAATCTTAGGCCATTTCCACCTAAAAGCATTTGTTTAGGAAGTGTAAATAGCCACACCACCAAAAAAATATAATTCTTATTCAAATAACATAAAAACTTACTAATGAAGAAAAACACTTTTCATCTATTCTTTACAAGCTAAACTCAAACTGTCCTCAATCCAAATAATATAAAAACCCAGTTATCTCATGATAAAAAATATTAATTGATCATTATTTTTTATTTTAACCTTTTTAAAATGAAAAAATTAAATCGTCAATGTGATTTATTTAACAATAATAATTTAAATTTTTCAGACAAAGGTCCTCTTCAAGATGTATTTATTGACAAAAAAATAATTAAGGAATGGCAAGCAAAAATCATTACTCATCAATCTCCCATTTTTAAATCCGGCCATATAGATGTAAATCAATATTCACTATTTGAATCTAGTTCAGATGAGTTAAATGCATCTTTCAATCCAATTGAACTTACTCCTTTACCTTTAAGTTTTTGGAGGTGGCCGAAAGCAATGCATGAGGGGCCTGCAGTTTATTTTGTAATGGATGAAATTATTGATTCGGGTGAAAATATAATTTTATATATCGGAGAAACAATTTCTGCAGAAAAAAGGTGGAAAGGAGAACATGACTGTAAAGATTATCTTTCAAGTTATTCAGATTCTCTACATAAAGCAAATGTGAAAACCAAGTTAAGCATTCGTTTTTGGCTAGATGTTCCAACTAAAACCAAGGAGAGAAGAAAATTAGAACAAAAGCTTATCCAAGCTTGGCTTCCACCATTTAATAAAGAGACAAGGGAAATATGGGCAACGCCATTTACTTCTCAAATCAATTAGTAAAAAATTGTTATCATGCATACAAGCATAAAAATTAAATGCAAATTTCAGCAGTTCCCAAAGAAATTAACGAATGGTCAGGATCAGTTCTTATAGCTGGGATTTTGGAAGGAACAATCGAAAGCCAAATTAATTTATTTAAGGCAATAATAAAAGATACTTTTTTGAGCCAAAGGTTTATTGATTCAAAATTCGAAGGCAAAAAAAATCAGAAATTATCAATTGAACTAATAGAAGGCAAAGTTAAAAAAGTAATTTTTGTAGGCTTAGGCAAGGCCGAAACTCTTCGAATTGATGATCTGCGGAAAGCAGCTTCAATTGGTACTCGTCAAGTTTCAGGCTATGAAAGAAAGTTAGGTATATTTTTCCCTTGGGATGCATTTGACCCTTCCTCCGCTGCATGCGCAGTTGGCGAAGCAGTTCGATTGTCATCTATTAAAGATTTTAGATTCAAATCAGAACCAAAAGAACCTACTCCAATAGATGAAGTTGAATTAATAGGTTTGGACACCAAAACCACTAAATCAGCGATTGATGAAATAAATCCAATTTGCGAAGGAGTTAAATTTGCAAGAGAACTTGTTTCAGCCCCTCCCAATTTTCTTACACCATATCAAATGTCGAAAGAGGCTGAAAAGTTAGCCACTGATTATGATCTTGATCTGAAAGTTCTAGATAGAAAAGAGTGCGAAAATCAAGGGATGGGAGCTTACTTAGCAGTTGCTAAAGGATCAGATCTAGATCCTAATTTTATACATTTAAAATATTCCCCAAAAAACGCAAAAAACAAAGTCGTATTAATTGGCAAAGGCTTAACTTTTGACTCTGGTGGATACAACTTAAAAGTAGGTGCATCTCAAATTGAAAAAATGAAGTACGACATGGGAGGGAGTGCTTCTGTTCTTGGAGCAGCCAGAGCCATCGCAGAATTAAAACCGAATAACATCGAGGTTCATTTTATTGTTGCTGCTTGCGAAAATATGATTAACGGTTCTGCATTGCATCCTGGAGATATCATCAAAGCTTCGAATGGGAAAACCATTGAAGTAAACAATACCGATGCAGAAGGAAGGTTAACTTTAGCTGATGCTTTGGTTTATGCATGCAAACTGAAGCCTGACGCCATAGTAGATCTAGCAACTCTTACTGGGGCTTGTGTCATTGCATTAGGAGATGAAATAGCAGGTTTATGGACTGACAATGATCAGCTCTCTGAGCAATTAACGAAAGCTGCGGGTAAAGCTGGAGAGGGTATTTGGAGAATGCCAATGCAAGATTCATATAAATCTGGAATTAAATCAACTATTGCTGATTTGCAAAACACAGGGCCTAGGCCAGGGGGGTCAATTACTGCAGCCTTGTTTCTCAAAGAATTTGTGAACTCAAGCATTCCATGGGCGCACATTGACATAGCAGGTACATGCTGGACAGAAAAAGATAGAGATATAACTCCAAAGGGTGCTACTGGTTATGGAGTTAGAACGTTAATTAATTGGATCAAGGAGTTGAGTCTAAACACCAATTAATTTATTCACGCATAATCTATAGATCTAAAATATATATATTTTAGATCTATAGATTAATTATTTTATTAATACTTATATTCACCCCAGACTTTTTTTAATCTATTATCTCTACCACAACTGGTCCTATAAAAATTGTATTTGAGTGGATTTTTAACTGCAAAATCTTGATGATAGTTCTCTGCCAACCAAAAGACTTTTGACTCAACAATATCAACCTTTAATTGCTCCAAGGGTATATTCAATCCAACAGAGATAGTTTCTTGACTCTCTTTTGCATCTCGCTTTTGTTCTTGATTAGATGTAAAAATAACTGGCTTATATGAATCACCTCTATCACAAAATTGTCCATTATTATCAAAAGGATCAATATTAACCCAATATTGCTTAAGTAAATCTTTATAGCTAATAATGTCAGAATCAAAAATAACTTTCACAACTTCTTGATGCCCACTATGATCTTGATACGTGGGATTAATCAAATCTCCTCCAGAGTATCCACTTTCTGCAGAGACGACCCCATCAAGTTTTTCTAGATCATGTTCTAGGCACCAAAAGCAACCACCTGCAAAAATAGCTTCTTCTGATTCGGCAAATGCTTGCAAAGGACAAGCTATTAATAATTGCAGAAGTATAGAAAATACTATTAGTCTTCTGAAGATTTTATTCATAGAAATCATTAAATTAATAAGTCTAGAATATCCTTTGATGCTCTATCTGTAACTCCAGGTTTTCCTAATTTATCTTTCAATCTTTCATAACCAAGCTTTATGTCCTCTTTTGTTGAATTATCTTCAAGGATTTTTAATGCTGCATTAAAAATTTTATCAGCTTTAAAGTCCTCTTGTATAAACTCTGGTATTAACATTTTATTTAAAAGAAGATTAACTGGAGAAATATATTTAACATTAAATCTTAATAAATATCTTGCGAAAAAGGCAGTAACTCTACTTACTTTATATCCCACAATTTGCGGAACTGAGTTTAGAGCCAATTCCATATTTATTGTCCCAGACTTAGCTAAAGCAAGATGAGCCGCTGAAAATAGAAATGGTTTTAAATCATCAACTTCATTAGACAAAATAATCCTTCCAGAAAGAGCATATTCTTTTAATGAATTATTTAAAAGTTCATTAAATTCATTTAATCCCGATGGTATTAGAACAGTAATAGAAGGATCTTTTTCCTGAAGAAGCTTAGCTGCTTTTAGTAATGTGGGTAAAATATATTTAAGTTCTTGTTTTCGAGAAGCCGGGATAATAAGAAGAAGTTTCTGATCCGAAGTTAATCCTATTCTTCTCAAAGATTCTTCTCTAGTAGGAATATTTCGATAGAAATCCAACATTGGATGACCTACAAATTTTACATTTCCTCCCTTGTTTGAATAAAATTTAGCTTCCTCTTCAAAGATAGCTAATATTTTATCTGTAAAACTAATCAAATCTGTTGTACCCGAATCGCCTAATCTCCATGCCCATTCCTGAGGCGCAATATAATAGATTATTGGAATATTAGGGAACTTTTTTTTTACTTTTAATCCTAGTCGAATATTTGGCCCCATATAATCTATTAAAACAACTGCATCAGGTGGGGAAGAACTTAAGTAATTGTCAATTTTTGATTGTGCATTTAATGTTGGTAGAACGTAAGGGAGAGCTTCTAAAAAACCAATCGCACCTATCGAAGAAGTATTAGCTATTAATTTAGCGCCTGCTTCCTGCATCCTTTCACCTCCTAAAGCAAGTATCTCTAATTCAATTTTCCTTTTCTCGGCATTTGTCTTTAACGCATTTATTAATAAACTTCCCTGCAAGTCTCCAGAGACTTCACCAGTGCTGATTAATAACTTCATTATTTATTAGTTGAAATAAAATAAGGCATTGGGCCTCTTCTACCTTTCCCAATAGAGAGTTCTATAAATCCACATAATCTTGCGGAAGATTGTAATAAATTCTCTTGTCTTGCCCTTTTTAAACCATCAGAAATTACATATTCAGATTTAAATAATAAGTTCCAAATTCTTTTCAATTGTAGATATTCTTCTTTATTCTCTTTATCTAAAGTTTGCCTTTTAATTCCAACTTTATTTAGTCCCCGCATTCTTCCAGGATGTCCCTCCACCAAGCAAAATGGAGGAACATCTCTATCAACTCTTGTCATGCCCCCAACCATAGCTAAATAACCAATATGAACAAATTGATGTATCCCCAAGCAACCTCCAATAACAGCTCTATCTTCAACAACAACGTGACCTGCAATTTGCACGCTATTAGCTATAACGACACTGTTTCCGATATCACAATTATGTCCTAAATGTGAATAGGCCATTAACAAATTCTGATTCCCAACTATAGTTTTCTCCCCTTCAAAGGTGGCCCTATTAATAGTTACACATTCTCTAAAAGTATTATCATCTCCAATTAAAACATCAGTAGAATCTCCTCCATACTTCAAATCTTGGGGTTCTAATCCAATACATGCTCCTGGGAAAATCTTATTATTAGATCCTATTTTTACTTTACCCTCGATAATTACATTTGGTCCTATCCAAGTATTAGGACCAACGATCACATCTGGACCAATAACAGAGCCTGAACCAACAGATACACCTCTGCCAAGTTCAGCTTTTGGAGAGACGTCCGCAAATTCATGAATATTTACTTTGTTATCTGCAATTAAGCTTTCAGAAGATTGACGTTCACTCATTACTTCAATCCACAAGAGAGAACATCAAATCTCCGGAACAAACCAACTGATCATCCACTTTTGCTTCTCCCTTAACTTTCCCAAATCTCTTTCTTTTGATGCTTATCAACTCACAAGATATCAATAATTGATCCCCTGGAACCACTGGACGCCTAAACCGAACCGAATCAATCCCAGCGAACACAAAAAGCCCTTTTGGAAGATCAGGCATTTGAGAAACAATCAAACCACCGACTTGAGCCATTGCTTCTACTATTAAAACTCCAGGCATTAGTGGTCTATCAGGAAAATGGCCTTGAAATTGCGGCTCATTAAGAGTGACATTTTTTATTGCCACAGCTTTCTTGCCTTGATCATGTTCTATCACTCTGTCAACAAGCGCAAAGGGATATCTATGTGGCAAAAGCCCCATTATTTGCTCGCTATTTAAAACAAGAGGTTGGGAAGGAGAAATTTCAGTCAAAATCAGATTTAATTAAGTTAATACCTTTTTAAGAGAAGCTGCAAATTCAGCATGAAGAGCATGAGACCCTTTATAAACAAAAATTTGCGCTTTCGGTAATCCAACAAAAGCTAAATCTCCAATCAAGTCAAGCAATTTATGACGCACTGGTTCGTTTGCAAATCTCAAGGGTGGATTCACCCAAGAATCACCATTACAAACCAACGCATTTTCAAGAGCTCCACCTTTAATGAGACCAGCTTTCTTTAATTCTTCTAACTGATCAAGAAAGCCAAAAGTTCGCGCAGGTGCAATTTCTTTAACAAAATTATTTGGGGACAGCTCAATAGAAAACATTTGCTGTCCAATTGCCTTATACGGGAAATCAATCAAACCTACTAATTTCAATTTTTCTGATGGTATTGCAAAAATCACACTTTCTCCTTTGCTGACAAAAATTGGAGATTTGAGTTCCGGCCTTGGTCTGGGAGATGTAATGGAATTAATCATTCCTACATTTTGAATTTCCTCGATCCAACCAATAGCAGAACCATCAAGTAAGGGAATCTCACTGCCAGTTATTTCTATATGTGCATGAGTTAAGCCTGCTCCAAGTAATGAAGCCAACAAGTGTTCAACGGTAGCTACTTTTTTTCCATTCAAATCAAGAGTTGTACATAAAGGAGTATTCCTTACTTGCGAAATATCTATGGGAGTAACTTTATTGGGTTCACTTGAAAAAGAGATATGAAATCCGGTTAATTCTGTTGGCTTAATTATTACTGTGCATTTAAGACCTGTATGCAATCCAATACCATCTTTTTTAATTTCATTTTGAAGCGTCCAACCTTCTTCATAGTCATCGGGGAAAGAGAACACTAGAATTTCCAGCCAATTCCGATGTTATAGCGCCAATTACCACTGAAATCTTGAGTCGCCGCCTCTATTCGAATTGGGCCAACAGGTGTATTAATGACTGCACCAGGTCCAACAGAAAAACCAGAGCCTGGTTTCTCTAGAATTTTTCCAGGCTTCCCTGGAACATTTGATTGAGAGCCAAAATCAGATCCTGCGTCAACAAATAGGACCCCAGAAACTAATCGCCAAATAGGAAATCTATATTCTCCTGTTGCCTCTCCAAAATTTCTTGCGACGCCTAAGTCACAAGAGTTCCAACCCCGAACAGAGCTGGCTCCTCCTAAGCAAAATGCTTCATAAGGAGGTAAATCTCCGATGATTGTTCCAATCTTTGCTTGAAAACCTATCGATTGAGAGCAATCTGATTTTTCTCCAGGCTTTGGTCGACAACCCTTATGAAACTTCAGCCAATTAACAGGATAAAAACGAGAATAACTAACCCGAGTTCTATTAAAAGTCGGTGAATTCTCACCTAAGCTAATAAATTGTTCAGAACCAATATTTAAATAATCTCCAGAGGTTGGATTTCTTGAATTATCTAAATTATTATAAGTAACTGCACTTTTAAAACTAACTAGTGTATTTTCTGTAGAGCAATTATACGCAACGCAAATAACTTCATTCTTAGGAACTTTCCCATCTATAAAATTTGTTGATGCTACGCCATAAGGTCTTTTATCTCCGGCATAGTCTATTGGCTTAACTTTCTGGAAGTTTGCACCAATAAGCACACTCCAAGGAACCTTTTTTAGAGGCTGACCACCATTTAAAGGTCTTGCGAAAGAGAAGCCACCTCCTGTTCGCTCTAAGACAATAGAATCACCCTCATAATCAAACCAGCTAAACTGAGGTGCAGATAACTGAGCAGAATAAAGATTAGTAAATGGCCCAGTTTCTATTAAAGTATTATTATTATTTAGGTCTAAGTTTTGAGATTGATTAGTGTCGAAACTTGTTAATGAATTCGGGGCTTCATATCTATCTGTAACTCCTCTAATACTTCCACCCTCTTGACTTCTAAATTCTTGAGGAACCTCCCTACTTAAATATAATGAAGTTCTAAAAGATGTTCTATGTTTATCATTTTTAATCCATGGATCATATAAGGAAAGATTTAGCAGTGCTCCATATTCACCATAAGTCAAATTCATATTTGATGACCATGATCTTCCCACCAGATTGGACTCTTGTAATCCGATCTGTCCAAACACACCTTGACCTCCACTATAACCAAGCCCACCCGTCAAAGAGCCTGTTCTTTGTTCTGTTATACCTAGTGAAACTATAATCTTTCCAGGTTCCGAGATTACTGGTTTAAGAGTTACTTTTACATCACTAAAAAGTGACGTTGAGTATAATCTTTTAATATCTGATTCTAATTTGTTTCTATTAAAAATATCTCCAACTTTAGTTATTAATTCTCTTTTAATTACCCATCTCTTAGTTTTTCCTTTTATTAAATTTCCTTTTTCATCTTCTGTATTTCCATCTTCATCTATAAAATTTATCTGGATACCAGCAATATATCCTTCTTGAATATTAAGTTCAACTCTACCTTCTTTAGTTACACGACTTGGACCAGATATCCTTGACAAGGAGTATCCTTGACTAGCATACCAATCCTTAATTTCCTTAATCCTTATTTGTAGAGTATTGAGATTTAAAGTCTTACCATAATCATTATTAAAAATCTCATTTAATTTTGTATTTGATAGTTTTCTTTCAAGCGGGATTATAGTTATCTTATTTAATATCGGATTAGGGGCAATCTTAATCAGAAGTTGAACTCCTAGAGCACTCTGCAAAGACTCGATTTTAGCACCAGAAAACCAGCCTGTTGAATAAATTCGATCTAAATCCTTCTTAACTTCTTCGCTTGTAACTTTACTACCAGGCCTAATTAACATTGCATCATAAGCAATAACTTCCAAGCGCTCTTTGTCAGGATGATCTTCAAGTCCCTCAATAACAATCTCTGAAATTAATACTCTTTTTTCTTCAACAACAGTATTTTCATCTTTTTGATTTTCCCCCTCAGAAATCAAAAAATCATCGAAATTTAAATTAAGTTTATTAGGATTTAATTGATGACTAAATTGTAATCTTTTACTCTGCTTATTTTGAACAAAAAATTGATTTTCACTTGAGACTATTTTAGAGGCTTTAGTCTCTCCAAAAAGGCTGATAAAAGGGAATGCGAAAGCAATGGCATATGCACCTCTGCCTATTAATTTTCTATTAGAACTTGCGTGTCTTTTGAACATAAATTTCAAAGCAATTCAATTAAGTGAAGGAATCTTTGGCCAAGAACAATTTGCTTAAGAAGAATTAGAAGAATCTCTCTCTATTCGTTTCAAAATCTCCTCATAAGCATCTATCACCCCTCCAAGATCTTGCCGAAAGCGGTCTTTGTCAAGGATACGTCCCTTAGGGTCAGAATTTGTTTTATCCCAAAACCTACAATTATCTGGACTTATTTCATCAGCAATCACAATTTCGCCTAACGAGTTAAAACCGAACTCTAATTTAAAGTCAACCAATAATAAATCGAGATCATCAAAATATTCTTTTAAAATTTTATTTACAGTTTTAGTAATTGTCTCTACTTCTTTTATCTGCGAAGTACTTATCAAATCTAGCAGTTTTAATCTTCTTTCTGTAAGTATAGGATCTCCTAATTCATCATCTTTATAATAATAATCGAGAAGTGGAGGGTTTAATATTGTTCCTTGATTGATCGGTGTTTCTCTACATAGTGACCCTGTAGCAATATTGCGAATAACAACTTCTAAAGGGATCACATTGATTTTATCCGCAATCATGAATGTTTCCGATTGAAGTTCTAAAAAGTGTGTTGGGATTCCATTCAATTCAAGCAATTTAAAAAGTGCCGCAGAAATTTTGCAATTTAAGCGGCCTTTCCCGTCAATTTCTGATCGTTTTTTTGCATTAAAAGCTGTAGCATCATTTTTGAATTCTATTAAAACCCTATTTGGATTTTCACACGCAAAAACTCTTTTTGCTTTGCCTTCATAAATTAGTGATCCTTGGATATGATTCATTAATACCTCTGATATCTGATTAGTATAAATAGACAATGCTACAAAAATCACCTCAATCAAGATAAATTGATTTGAAACCTAAACTCCAAACAAATAAATACCTTTTTTTCAAGCAATGTATTAACTAATTAATCAAACGGTAATTAAAAATCCCTAAAAACTATTTTTTCATTTAAGCAAGAGTAAAACTATGAAAAAGAATCAAAAAGCTGAAGAATTGAAAAGGATATTAATAGTTGGAAGCGGAGGTAGAGAAAACTCTATTGCTTGGGCTCTATCAAAAAATCAATCTATTGAGCAAATATATGTTTGTCCTGGCAATGGTGGGACAGCCAAATTTGAAAAATGTATTTGCCTAAAACCCAACTCTGAAGATGAAAAAATAATCATTAATGAGTGTCAGCGACTTGCAATTGATTTAGTCATCATTGGTCCTGAAGACCCTTTGGCTGAGGGCTTAGCAAATAAAATGCGTGAGGCAGGGTTAACAGTTTTTGGTCCAGGCAAAGATGGTGCTCAATTAGAGGCAAGTAAAGACTGGTCTAAGGCTCTGATGATAGAGAACAATATCCCTACAGCAAAGTACTGGTCTGCAAAATCTAAAGAAGAAGCACTAGAAATTCTTAGAAGATTTAACCAACCTCTTGTTATCAAAGCAGATGGTCTTGCGGCAGGTAAAGGTGTCACTGTTTGTGAAACCATTGAGGAATCTAAGGAAGCTATTAAGGACATATTTTCTGGAAAGTTTGGCTCTGCAGGAAATAAAGTTATTCTCGAAGAAAAAATTGAAGGGCCAGAAGTTTCTATTTTTGCCCTTTGTGATGGAGAGAAATTAATTGTTCTTCCTCCAGCCCAAGATCATAAAAGATTACTTGATGGAGACAATGGTCCAAATACTGGCGGAATGGGAGCTTATGCACCTGCACTTTTAATTAATGAACAAGATCTTAAGGACTTAACTGAACTGGTTCTTATCCCAACTTTAAAAGGTTTGAAAAAAAAGAATATCAATTACATCGGTGTCATTTATGCCGGTTTAATGCTTACATCGTCAGGGCCAAAAGTTATTGAATTCAATTGCCGCTTTGGAGATCCAGAATGTCAAGCTTTAATGCCCTTAATGGGAGAGGAATTTGCTTCTGTCCTTTTTGCTTGCGCTCGAGGAGAGATTGAGAATGCACCAAAACTTACATTTAACTCTGAATGCAGTGCTTGTATAGTTGCAGCCTCTAAGGGATACCCTGAAAGCCCACAAAAAGGTGAAAAGATTGTCATCAATGTTGAATCAAATTCTTCACTCCAAATTTTTCACGCAGGCACCACAATTGACAAATTTGACAATATAATTACCTCAGGTGGAAGAGTTCTTTCAGTAGTTGCTCAGGGAGAAAGTTTCGACAAAGCTTTCGATTTAGCCTACTCTAACCTTAAAAAAATCAACTTTAATGGTATGCATTTTCGCGAAGATATAGGTTACCAAGTTAGAAATATTTGAATTAATTTATCCTATATGAATAATACGAATTCAAATCAGAATAAAAACTTTATAGCATCAAAACATGATGTAATATTAGATGATTTAACCTTATTAGAAAAAATAAATTTATGGTGGTCTAGATTTAATTTAAGATCTAAACTACTTGCATTTGGAACGCTAGTAGTTAGTTTCATAATGACACTTATTACGTTTTTTGCTTTAAGTAGTATTCAAAAGGATGCTGGCATGAATGATACAAGATACGCCAGAGATTTAGGGTTGTTATTGTCAGGGAACGTTACGGAATTAGTAGCGAAGAATCAAACAAGAGAACTTTTCAACGTTGCTGAGAAGTTTTGGCGTTCTAGTAGGAACTTGAGATACATTTTCTTCACTGACCCAGATGGGTTTGTAAAATTGGGTATTCCAGTTAGTGCAACGGCTTCAGAATCTGATGCTGAAGGTGCTTTGCAACTAACCAGAAAACTTAAATTACCAAGTGAATTAAAAAAACAACCTCAATTTCCATTAGTCAGACAACATTCAACTCCACAAGGCCAGGTAACTGATGTTTTTGTTCCCATGCTTTGGAAAGGTGAATATCTAGGCACCTTAGCTCTGGGAGTAACACCGAACAAAAAAGCTCTTGCCACAGCCGCATTAACCAGAGAAATTACTGTTGCAGTATTTATTTCTATTTGGGTTTTAGTAATAATAGGAGCTGTATTTAATGCGCTAACAATCACTCGTCCAATAAGAGAATTAGTTATTGGAGTCAGAGAAATTGCTAAAGGTAATTTCAAATCAAGAGTAGATCTACCTATGAGTGGAGAACTTGGGGAACTCTTAACTGGGTTTAATGCAATGGCATCCAGATTAGAAGACTATGATGCTGCAAATATTGAGGAACTTAAAGCTGCCCAAGTCAAACAGCAATCCTTAATAGCCACAATGGCAGATGGAGCCCTTCTTCTTGACGAACAAGGAAATATTGTCTTAGTCAATCCAACTGCTAGAAGACTCTTCCGCTGGGAAGGGAGAAATCTTGAAGGTCAAAATTTATTGAATCAACTTCCTGACTCTCTTGTAAAAGAACTTGAAACACCAATAACCTCTCTATTGAACAATTTCGGAGACAGCGATGATTTGCGTTGCAATCTTGAAGAACCACCAAGAACACTTCGTATAGTTTTAAAGTCTGTCAGAGACACGACTGGAGAGAATATAAAAGGTATTGCTGTTACGGTTCAAGATCTCACTAGGGAAGTCCAATTAAACGCAGCACAAAAAAGATTCATCAGCAATGTTTCTCACGAACTGAGAACGCCATTATTCAACATTAAAAGCTATGTTGAAACTCTATATGACCTAGGAGAACAGCTTACAAAAGACGAGCAAAAAGAATTTCTAGGTGTTGCGAATTCAGAAACAGATAGACTCACTCGCTTGGTCAATGATGTTCTTGACTTATCCAAGTTGGAGTCTGGAAGAACAATCCAATTAGAAGCACTAAGTATAAAAGAAGCTATGGAACAAACCCTAAGAAACTATAAACTTAATGCCGAGGAAAAAAATGTGAAATTAATATTAAATGTTGAAAATAATTTGACATTTGTTTTAGGTAACTGGGATATGCTTCTTCAGGTTTTTGACAATCTTGTTGGTAATGCACTTAAATTCAGTCAAGAAGGAGGAACAATAAATTTAAAGGCTTATACATGGCCCGATATATGCGTTGCTTCGCCAGTTGATTTAGATAATAAAGCTCCACATTGTGAAATTTTGTCCCCGATGCCAAAAATCAGAGTTGAGGTCTCCGATACAGGATATGGAATTTCTGAAATTGATCAACAAAGAATATTTGAACGTTTTTACAGAGTTGAAGATTCAGTACATACTGAAGTGGGCACTGGACTTGGCCTTTCAATCGTTAAAGGGATCGTTGATAAACACGGAAGTGAGATAAGAATGGCAAGTGAACCAAATACTGGAACAACTTTTTGGTTTGAACTTCCTCTTGAAGACTCTGACGCTGATGAGTTGTTACTAAAATCTGCTAGGAAAAATTGGGAACTTGAAAATGATAAGACATTAATTAAATAGAGTTACTAGTTACCGTTCTTTTGGATTAATGCTTTTAAAAACGCCAGGTATCTGTTCTTCAGGATTAATACGATGAGGGGCACCACTAAATATCTGTTCAAAGTTAGAGAATGAATCCTTAATCTCAGGTCCTTCATTAGTAATGATATATTCACGGATCCTTTTGTCATGCCAAGATCCGCGCATCTTGAAAACATTTATTGCTCTTGCCATTTCACCTCTTATTTCTACATATTGCAAAAGCAAAATGGTATCAGTAATCGTTGAAATATGGGAATCAGTAATTGAGTGGCTTCCCATGAATTCTTCTGCAGTATTAGTAAAGAATCCTGCTATTTCTTCTTGTTTTGCATAACCAGTTACTCCAATAACAAACTGTCTAAATGCATTTAAGCTTACACCTCTAGCCAATGCGGATAGAGAATCTATCGCCATTCTGGATGGTTTATATTCGCTAATCTCGGTTTTGATAATTTGCAGATGATCTTCCAAGCCAGTTGATTCAGGATAAGCACAAATAATCTTCAATAATCCATCAGCTTCCATTTTTTCAAAATCAATCCCCCAGCTAGTTGCATTTCGAAGAAGTTGTGCTCTTGATTCTTCATATGCAAAAAGGATTGTTCTTTCTTTATTTAAGTATGCATCTTCAACAAACTTAGAAACTAGCATTGTTTTTCCGGTACCAGTTGCACCAGTTGCAAGAATAATTGAATCTTGAAAATATCCTCCACCACACATTTCATCCAAATCCGGAACACCAGAACTTATTCGAATATTGGATGATCTTTGAGTCAACCTCATTGCACCTAAAGGGAATGCAACTATTCCTTGGTGGCCCATAGTAAAAGGGAATTCACCCTTCATATGTGTAGTTCCTCTTAATTTCAAAATTTCTACAGTTCTTCTCCTCTTCTCTGCCTCTAAAACATTTCTTAGAATAACAACATTGTCAGAAACGAATTCTTCAACTCCATATCTAGCAATTGGACCATATTCATCTATTCTTTCAGTAGTCATAACAGTAGTCACACCTATTTCTTTAAGTCTTGCTATTAGTCGAAAAATCTCTCTCCTAACAACATAAATAGCGTCATATTGTTGGAAAACCGCTGTCATTGAATCTATAGCTACTCTCTTAGCTTTGAACTTTCTAATCGCATAACTTATCCTTTCAATTAACCCAGACAAATCGAAACTTCCAGCAACATCTTGTCCATCTGGATCTGGAGATGCATCTAAAATAAAAAGTTTATTTTGATCAATTAAAGCTTGTAAATCCCAACCAAAACTTGCAGCATTTCGAATAATATCTAGAGGCGATTCTTCAAAAGTAACAAAAATCCCAGGCTCATCAAAATTACATATTCCATGATGAAGATATTGCAGAGAAAAAACAGTTTTACCAGTACCTGATGTTCCGCTGACTAGAGTGCTTCGCGCATTAGGCAATCCACCATGACAAATATCATCAAAGCCCTCGATTCCAGTGGGGAGTTTTTGAACATGCATTTTGGGTCGATTTTTTATTGAAGAACGCTAAAAGCTCTTATGTACAAAACATAATAAGCAAACTGTAAAAATAGCTTAGTTATCGGTTGGGCTTAAGAATTCATTTGATTCTTGTTTATGTAGCTCCATTATTTATCTGAAGAGTAAAACATTTCTTTATCAGATAATTCATCATACAAAAGGTCCAATCCAATTAGCACCTTTTCTCTATCTGATAGGTCACCAATTATTCTTCGAACAGGTGGGGGTAAAATCTTAGACAAGGTTGGTGTGGCAAGTATTTTATCTTCTTCGGCTAATTGAGGGCTTTTTAAAACATCAATAACCTTCAGAGCATAGACACCTTTGAATTCACTTTCTAAGATTTCTCTCAACGTGTTCAAAGCCCTCATAGAGTTTGGTGTATTCCCAGCCACATAAAGCTTGAGAATATATGTCTTTCTTGCATTCATTTAAAATCTCCGAAAAATCAACAGAACATTTACCCTTCTTAGATCTTGACTAAGTAACCAACAAAAGGCGAAAATGTTAGTTTGTTTTTCGATTACGATTAGGGCTTAATCGATTAAAAGAAAGGAAATTCCTTTTGTTTTATTTCGAGCCTTAACGTGTCACCAATAATCATGGCTGATAAAAAATCATCTCCTAAGAAGGAAACTCCGCAAGATAAAACATATGCGATAGTAGAGGCCTCAGGAAAACAATTTTGGCTTCAACCCAACCGTTATTACGATTTCGATAGATGCCAAGCAGAAGTTGATGATGTTTTGACTCTTGAAAATGTTCTTCTTCTTAATGATGGTAAAGATTTAAAACTTGGAAAGCCTTATGTAAAAGATGCAAAAGTAGAAATCAAGGTTTTGGAGCATAGAAGAGGTCCAAAAATAATAGTTTATAAAATGAGACCGAAGAAAAAGACTAGGAGAAAGAATGGACATCGCCAAGAACTTACAAGAGTTTTAGTTCAATCCATTTCAATAGGATCAAACACAAAAAAATCAAAAGCTGTCAAAACCACTGCTAGTAAAGTAGAATCTGACTAGTTAAATTTAATAGATTAAATAAATCATGGCTCACAAGAAAGGTACTGGCTCAACTAGAAATGGAAGAGATTCAAACTCCAAAAGACTAGGTGTAAAGGCATATGGTGGAGAGAAAGTAACGGCTGGATCTATTCTTATTCGTCAAAGAGGAACATCAGTTCTTCCGGGAATCAATGTTGGCAGGGGGAAAGACGATACTCTTTTCGCTCTAACTGATGGATCAGTTCATTTTGAAAGTATTCGTAGAGGCCTAAGAAATAGAAAAAGGATTAATATTTCCACTGCTAAGGCTGTCTAGTTTATTTTTTTAATGGTTTATAAGCTCGTGTAGTAATCAAAAAAGGATGGAAAACTTCTAAATAATTTAACTGTAATGTAGAAAAGAAATTCTCAATAAGACTAGGATCATCGAAATGAAAAGGATACTCTCCGTTTTTTCCTTTGTAAAAATACCAATTCATTAGAGCTATTCCTTCAGGAGAAAGTTTTTCCAAAAATATTTTTAATTGTTTTGCAGGATTTGGAAGATGCTCAAGGACATCCAAGCAAACTAAAGAATCAAAAACAACATCAGATGTGCTTTCTAAGTCTCTAAAAATTGAAATCTTATCTTCGATACCCAATTCCTTAGACCTATGCTCTACAAAGCTTCGGTTTTGAGGGTTAAGATCAACAAACCAAACATGTTCAACCTCTGGTAAAAACGAGGCTGCCAAGGCATGTGTACCAATACCACCACCAAAATCTAAAACTTTTCCAGAAGCAAATTTTTGTTGTAAGCGAAGAGTGTCAGCTATGTAACTAGAACTATTTAGATGCCAAGACGCTAGATCTATTAAATGAGCATCGCCTACTTTTTCCTCGTAAAATTCGCCTGCATTGTTCTCAGTAAATGCTCCTGGGTGAAGAGCTGCCAAATCATCAACGCCGTTAAGTAACCTTTGATCTAATTGTTCATTACTGATATTTAGGAAATCAATAAGATGCTTTTTCAAATTAAAGCCATCTTTAAGGAAACAGGAAATACTTAGATCTAAATCGTTCATATTATTTGGCTGACTGAACACACTGAGTTATAACTTTAAATGTTCAGGGTTACTTGAACAATATTTTCATGTGAGCCTCAACCTGCAATATCAATTTTGGAAAAGCCCTTTGGATTTGTTGTCATTGATAAGCCTTCTGGGCTTACTTCTCATGATTGTGTAAATAGACTTAGAAAAGTATTTGGTATCAAAAAAATTGGACATTCTGGAACTCTAGACCCAGCAGTTACTGGAGTACTTCCAATAGCAATAGGTGATGCGACAAGATTAATCTCTTATTTACAAGGTTCTAAAGCTTATACAGGAATCATCCAGTTAGGTGCCACTACAAATACTGATGATATGCAAGGGGAAATTATAGAATCAAAAGCTTGGCCCTTAATTACCCAAAATGATATAAATTATCTACTAGAAAACTTTAGAGGTGAGATATTACAAAAGCCTCCTATTTTTTCTAGTGTTCACATTAAAGGTGAGAGAGCTTATAAGAAAGCAAGAAAAGGAGAAAAATTTGATTTAATTCCTAAAAAAGTTACCATCAACAAATTAAATTTAATAAGCTGGTCTCAAAATAAAGGTGAGTTATTAGTTGACGTCGACTGCTCAACAGGAACATACATTAGATCCTTGGCTAGAGACATTGGAGATAAAATTGGATGCGGTGGTTATTTAAAAAGGTTACGCCGTACAAAAGCACATAATTTCAACGAAAATCATTCAGTAAAACTTCCTGAGAAATCAGACTTTTACCCAGAGGACTATAAACCTAAAGTTCTTAATCCTAATATCTTTTTTAAACATCTTTCTTCTTTTGAATTAATTTCTGAAGAAGAAATTATTAGCTGGCGTTCAGGAAGAAAGATCAGTTTTCAGAATAATGTTAAACGTTTAAAGGTATCTAAGAACAATGAAGTTGAAGATAGTTTTATTCATAATAACAATATATTAGTATTGAATAAAGAAAATAAAATCCTTGGGATCGCTTGCTTAGATGAAAGTTTTGCAATTAAGCCTAAGGTTGTTTTCAATGCAATTGGTTAGACTCGTAAAATGTAAATCTTACAATAATCTATAGCTACTAAATATATTCCTAATAGGCTTTTATTTGTACACCTGTATAATAATGTTTTAGAATTTTACGAAAGCCAGAACCCTTTTCAGCCATTGCTTTAGCACCCCATTGGCTCATTCCTACGCCATGACCAGCGCCATAACCTTGAACCAATAAAAAATAATCTGATGGGATTGGCGGGAGAGATTGAAGTGAAAAATCCTCAGCTATTTTTACATCAGAATTCAATTTATTATCTAGATTTATTTGGTTAAATTCCAAATAAAGATCAAATTTAGTACTAAGCAATTGCAATTTTTCTCTTAAGCTTTTACCGGAGATATTTTTATTTCCATTTGTTCCATAGAGTCTAATTTTTAAGACTCTATCGGTATCACTTTTTTGAATAATTTGTATACTATTTAACCCGCCCAAGCCAGGGAAGATCTGATCTAATTCTCCTGAGGTAAATTTATTAGTCCATCTATACTTTGTGCCATTGTGATCAAAGTCAACAACACTTTTTAAATAAGGTAATTGATACTTCCAAACCTTTCCACTATTCTCAGTCCTACCACCAGAACTACTATGAAAAACTGCATTTATCAGCTTATCTTTATGAAATAGAGCAAGTGAATTTGTACTTTTAACTGCTCTATTGATTTTTGCTGTTTCAGACTCAAGTCCTAAGTAGACTTGACTAGCTTGTGTTGAACCAAGATCAAATGATTTATTTTTATTTAAAAGTTTTAAAGCATAAGTCCTGGCTGCTATTGCTTGTGCTTGAAGTGCTGCAAGGGGAAATTCTTTAGGCATTTCACTACCAACTACACTTTTTAAATACTTCTCTAATTTTAAATAATTTATTATATTTAATTTCTTTTCATTCAATGAAACTTTTAATTCTCCGGCATATCTTCTATTCTTAAACCAAATCCCTCTTTTATCATTATTTCTTATAATCAAACTGAAATTATTTGGCAAATCGAACCATGTATTCAGGTTATTATCAATTGAATATTTAACCTTATTATTCTTATAAACTAAATTTAAAGATTTAATTCTTCTATGATTAGAAGAAATACCTTCAACAAAAATATTTTTCACACCATCTGCTCTAAATCTTGCCTTATCATCTTTAGATATCAGTACACGCATTGTTGGTTCTTTTGCTGCAATTGCCTTTAATGGAGAGATAAAAAATATAGCTATAAAGATTATTGCCCATCCAGATTTTCTTTTAGGTGATGCGCTCACAATAAAAATTGGATTTAGGTACTAATTTTGCCTATAAGAAAGAAGATCCACCAGTGGTCAAAGCTATGAATGTCACCATGTCTTAAAAGGGGGAAACTTGCAAGTCACTTTTCTAGGAACAAGTTCAGGGGTCCCAACTCTTAATAGGAACGTATCAGCGATGGTACTAAAGCCTCCACAAAGGTCAGAATTGTGGTTGTTCGATTGTGGTGAAGGTACACAGCATCAGTTCATTAGAAGCAATCTTAAGTTATCTCAAATCAAAAAAATATTTATTACCCATATGCATGGGGATCATATTTATGGCCTGCCAGGACTTCTAGCAAGTATTGGATTAGCAGGCAGCAGCTCTGGAATTGAGTTGTACGGGCCAGCTCCGCTTAAGAACTTTATTGATTCTTGTCTATACAACAGCTCAAGCCGATTGGCTTATTCACTCAAATTCCATAGGGTCGAAAATGCTGCTAATAATAAAGAAATTTTGTTTGAAGATTCAGAGTTAGAAGTCAAAACTGCTCCACTCAAGCATCGAATCCCATCTTTTGCTTACAGAGTGAATCAAAAAACTAGGCCAGGCAGATTCGATATAGAGAAAGCAAAATTAAAAGGAATACCTCCTGGTCCCGTTTATGCAGACCTTCAGAGAGGGGAGGAAGTGAGATTAGAAGATGGTCGCATTTTTTCTGGGAAAGAATTCTGCGGTCCACCTAGACCTGGGGTAAGCATGGTTTATTGCACAGATACTGTTTATACAGAATCAGCAATTGAGATTTCTAGAAAAGCCGATCTACTAATCCATGAATCAACTTATTCTTATAAAGAAACTGAAATGGCATATGAACGCGGACATTCAACTGCAACAATGGCCGCTCAGATTGCTGCAAAAGCGAATGTTGATCAACTAATTCTTACTCATTTGAGTCCGAGATATACCCCTGGCAATCAAACATGTCCTAATGATTTGCTTAATGAAGCAAAAGCAATTTTTCCAAATACCCAGTTAGCAAAAGACTTTCTGCAAATTGACATAAATAAAAGCTGAAACTGCAACAGTTCGTGATCCCTTTACCTATGAAATGCCTCTACATGAAACAATAGTCGAGTTTGGTGCTTCTTTAATCGCTGGCGTTATTAATGAATTCTTTTATTTCTTCCCTTAAAAGGTCCTTTTCAAGACTATTTGTCTTGATACCTGTGCTTGTAAGTCTCATTATTAGTCCTCTTTCTGTAAGTGCCTTGTATCCCAGCGATCCTTCTTCAGTGGAGAGCTTAGATCCAAGCTTGGCTGGTAAGGACTTACAAAATACAGAGTATGTAAAATACGACTTGTCAGGAAAAGATCTTGGTGGAACCAATTTCACTGGCGCTTATTTCAGTGTCTCAACTTTGAAGGACTCTGATCTAACAGGCGCAAACATGACCAATGTTATTGCTTATGCTACAAGGTTTGATAATGCAAACCTGACAAACGTAAATCTTACTGGTGCAGAGTTGCTCAAGAGTGTTTTTGATGGTGTAACCATTGATGGTGCTGACTTTACTGATGCTGTTTTAGATAGAAGTCAACAGAAAAAACTTTGCGAAGTAGCTACTGGTAGCACAGCCGAAAGTCTCGGTTGTAGTACTACAGCTGCTGGATACGTGCCTGCAACCAAAGGTCAAGGTTTCAACCCAGGTACTTAAATTTATCCAACATTTAATAACCAATAAAAAAGGGGCCAATGGCCCCTTTTTTATTGGTTGAAACTAACTTTTTCACTTTGTGATAAGGAAGAATGCTGCTGCTGCCCCTCCAACCGCAAACATTGGCACTCCAACTAGCAAATGTGAGGTGCCAAACCCAACGCCTTTTTGGCGCAATATAAAATAGCCAACTCCGGCTGCTCCAGCAGCTAACGGAATAGCAGCAGTAGCAGCAGAAGCAACAGCGTGATAGTCGAAGTTCATCCCTGTGTTGAAATTTAATTACTTACAATTATCCTTCAAATTTGAAAAATGGTATGAACTTATGCCTGAAATGCTTCATATCTTCATCACTTTAAATCCAAAAAGGATTTCCAATTTTTTAAATTCATGCTGATTGAGGCGCAATATTTGAACTATCTCTAGAACGTGGATGTTTGCTATACCACCATTCCTGAATATTCGTATCTAAACGACTAGCAAACAACGTCAAAATTGTTTTTGTTGGTTTCACTCCTGGTTGGATAATCTCAACAGAATATGATGGACATTTTTGTGCAGCAATATCAGCAACCAATCTTTTACCAATTCTTCTCCAGCTAGGCTCCTTACTTCGCCATGAGAGCCTGCAACAAGGCCAAGGTAATTCCTCACGGTCATAGAGACGACAACATGGGCCTAAAACTCTAAAACTAAATTGACCTCCAATACTTGAATGAATAGAACCATGATCTAAAAGATCTTGAACCTTATCTGTTGGCAAAACTTCTGAAATCAATTAATCCTGAAATAATTTTATTTGCGCCCAAGAGCACATAAACAAGAGGTTGGCGAGAAAGGAGATCTTTTGCAAGCAAAAAGATGAAAATCTAGCAAAAAAATTAATATCAATACATTTCGTCTTCTGCATGGGTTCTAATTGTGCAATCTGAAGTCGGGTATGCAATGCAAATCAAAACATAGCCTTTTTTTATTTGATCATCATCCAAGAAACTTTGATCATGTTGGTCAACCTCTCCTTTTTCTAATTTAGCCACACAAGTTGAACAAGCTCCAGATCGACAGGAGTATGGAAGCTCAATATTTTGCTCACATGCGGCATCAAGGATATATTTGTCATCTGGAATATCAATAATTTCTTTTAAACCACTTAATTCATTAATAAAAGTGATCTTAAAAGATGTCATGAGGTTTTTTAAAATCTGAAAATTTAGAATTTATTTAATCAAGACAAATTAAGAGTCAAAACCATTAAGGCCCATTGATCCTTTGTCTTTATTTCAAGAACTTGCCAACCAAGCTCTAAAAAGAATTCTTGAAGTTCTTTGATTTGCTGAACTAATAAACCCGATAAAATCACTTTACCTTTATGTCCAATGATTTTTTCGAAACTTGGCCCTAATAATTTTATGACAGGGGCAAGAATATTGCATAGGACCAAATCAATTTTTTCTTTCGGCATATTCGCCTCAATTTCCTCAATAGAACCAAGAAAAACATTTAAGAGGTTTTCAGAAACATCATTTAAAGCAGAATTAATTTTGGTAGCTGATATTGCTAAAGAATCAGTATCAACAGAGAAAGTACTCTTGGCTCCTAATTTCAATGCAGTTAAAGAAAGTATTCCGCTTCCACAACCTAAATCAGCAATTGTTTGACCTAAAGGAGGTGCATTATCCAAGGCTTCAAGGCATAGCCGAGTGGAAGGATGGCTACCAGTGCCAAAAGCACTCATTGGATCTAAACGGACAATTTTTCGCTCCAAAAATTTTTCGGGAACGTCTAACCATGCCGGCAAAATTAAAATTAACTTTCCTACGGGATCAGGTTTCCAGTTTTTTTTCCAACTTAAGCTCCAATCTTCATCTTTTACTTGAATCCATTTGCATTCAGGCAAAGTCAAGTCAAAAGGTTCTGTCAACGAAATTAATGATTGGACTAATATCTCTTGATCTCTAACTGACCATTCATTCAAAGGAAGCCATATAAATAGCTTTTGAGTGGAGTTGTTATCTGGATCATGCTCAAAAGAGAATCTATGAATATCAAGTTTACTTAACAGCCAATAAAAAGAATCTTCTAGCTCAAATGAAAATTCCTGCTCCAATCTCAACCACGACAGTTGGGAGTTTTGCAAATTTATAGTTTTTTCAACCAACAAATTACAGAGTCACTGAATGAGCTTCGTTAATTCCTTGCATTGAAAGAATTGAGCCCAACAACTCAGAAGGGATAGGGTCATCGATACTTAAAACCATTACTGCCTCACCTCTTACAATCCTTCTTCCTACTTGCATTGATGCAATATTCACATTGTATTTCCCAAGAAGTGAACCTATTTGACCAATGATTCCCGGCATATCCCTATGCCTTGTAAAAAGCATATGTCTACTTGGCACAAAATTTATCGGGTACTCATCAATACTTGTAATACCAAGATCGCCATCACCAAAAACAGTTCCAGAGACACTGTGACCGCCTTTGTCACTAAAACTATCCAACTGCAAAGAGCCTCGAGCAAACTCTGGGCACAACTCATCCTTAATTTCTACGACATCAATACCACGTCCTTTAGCTTCCAATGAAGCGTTTACATAGTTAATTTTATCGCCCAATGCACTGGTGAGTAATCCCTTCAAAGTTGCAATAACTAGAGGTTGAGATGGATGTTGAGCGAATTCCCCTTGCAAACGTACTTCTAGTTTTTGAATCTGTCCCCCTGAAATTTGACTAACTAATAATCCTAATGTCTCCGCAAGTTTTAAATGTGGTTTAAGACTATCCATTATCTCTGCGCTAAGACCAGGAATATTTACAGCGCTACGTGCTGGCAAGCCTAAAAGGACATCTCTAATTTGTTCTGCAACATCAATTGCTACATTTTGTTGTGCCTCAACAGTTGAAGCGCCTAGATGAGGCGTAAGTACCAAGCCTTTTTTTACAGCGCGTAAAGGCGAGTTTTCAGCTAGAGGTTCTTTTGCATATACATCGATTGCAGCACCTTGAATAACATTTTCTGCTAAGGCATTAGCTAAATCATTTTCATTAATAATGCCACCCCTTGCACAGTTAACCAATCTGGCAGTTGATTTCATTTTTCTTAGAAGATCAATATCAACTAAATTCTCTGTTTCAGGTGTCCTTGGAAGATGAAGGGTTACATAATCAGATTCTTTAAACAACTCCTCAATATCGCTTAATCGAACCTGCATTTGCTGAGCTCTTTCATTAGAAACAAAAGGATCAAATCCAATGACTTCCATACCCATTGCATTTGCAACCTTTGCGACATGAGATCCAATCTTGCCAAGTCCAACGACTCCTAAGGTTTTCTTATAAAGCTCATTTCCTACATATTTCTTTCGATCCCAACCTCCAGAAAACATACTTACGTGTGCTTGGGGAATATTTCTAGATAATGCAAGCATCATTGCTAAAGCATGCTCAGCTGCAGCAATCGTGTTTCCACCTGGAGAATTAACGACTAATACACCCTTTCTAGTAGCAGTTGGCACATCAACATTATCCACTCCAACTCCTGCTCTACCAATGATTCTTAATTTCTTAGCCTCAGATATAACATCTGATGTGACTTGGGTTCCTGAACGGATCATTAATCCGTCATAATCACCAATAATATTCTTCAACTGATCTGGTGAAAGACCTACTTTTTGGTCAACCTGGGCAACCTGAGTAAGAATATCTATACCTGCTTGATCAATGGGATCAGAAACAAGAACTTTCGTCATTAAGGGCGATAAACGTGCCGATCTGAACTTTAGTGATCTATTTGCCGCTGACCAGAATTATGTTGAGCAGGATTGAATATCCAAACATTTCAAGGAGTTAATTTGTGTCCACATTCGTAATCATCTTAAAAGAAAAGAAACCAGCTAAAGAGTTAGTACTCAAATTAAGAGAAGCTCAAACACCTATCCTTAATTGCGATCTTGTAGAACCATTGGACAATAGAACTGACAATGAAGACTCAAATTTAGATATATCTAAAGAAGTATTTGCCAATCAATCAAATTTTAATGACATCAAGCTTTTGAATCCAGCTCTTGCTCGAAAGGATCGCCAAAGAACTCTAGCGACATGGTTAATACCCTTTGGTTTTATTGCAGGCCTAAGCTTTTCTCAAATGACCGA
>OBPD01000002.1_pt1 | contig 38033 bp, 38 predicted proteins | sample 1494311 | NCBI WGS metagenome assembly OBPD01 (sample SAMEA3275629, study PRJEB22092) | marine metagenome | biome: Marine; feature: Surfacel waters; material: Sea Water | collected 2014-06-20T10:00:00+00 | depth 75 m | reverse complement strand
TTATAATTTATTTAACATTTATTTGTTGCTAATCCTTCATTTATATATTTCTCAGTTATGTCGATTTCACTATCGAAAGGAATAACTTTGGCAACTAGAACACCATTTACTGATCCTTTAGGTTTTAAATTTACTTTTGTATGTCTGGGTAGTTGTTTTTTGAGCCACTTAAGAGATTCTTCTTCTAAATCAGGAGTGATTTCTGTACATGCTAATTTCACAGTGTAGGTACGATTATGATCTCCGATTAGCAAAACAGACGAACTAGTCACTTGTAAAATTTCAGCGGCATCAACTCCCGAATGAAACCAAAAAAGAGAAACTAATAATATTAAAATCTTTGTAAAAAATTTATTCATAAAACTTTTTTAACTTATTTCTTAATCTCTGATATGCCAACCATTTCAGCATTACTTTTCCCGGGTGGCACCATAGGGTAACAATTTTCACCTTTTCTTACATTTACGTTAACAAGAACTGGTCCTTCATTCTCCAATGCTTTTTGGAGTTGAGGAATTAGGTTTTCTCTTTCTGAAATTACTATACCCTCAATTCCAAAAGCCTTAGATAGCGAAATAAAGTCAGGCTCCCCAACAGACATGTTAGATGCCGAATATCGTTCATCATAAAAACTTTCTTGCCATTGCCTAACCATCCCTTGCCAATGATTATTGATGATAATTACTTTTAAATTCAACTTATATTGAGCAATAGTTCCAAGCTCCTGAATGTTCATGAGGATACTTGCATCACCGGCGATACAAATTACTTTCTCCTTAGGCAAAGCAACTTTGACTCCCATTGCAGCGGGCATTCCAAAGCCCATTGTCCCAAGTCCAGCACTGCTAATCCATTGTCTTGGTCCATTCAACAAATACTGAGCTGCCCACATCTGATGTTGTCCAACATCAGTTGTAATGTAAGCATCTTGAGCCAAATCTCTCAACGCAATTAAAACTTCCTGTGGATAAATTTCTCCTTCTTTAGGGGGAGTTATCAAAGGAAAATTATTTTTCCAGTTTTTAATTTTGTTAAGCCATTGAGAAGTTCTTGGATTTGTTTTCCTTTGGTTACTGAGATCTAATAATTTAACAAGGCTAATTCCAACATCACCTAATACAGAAACTTCAACAACTCTATTTTTATTTATTTCAGCAGGATCAATCTCAAAATGAATTACTTTTGCTTTAGGAGCAAAAGTATCTAATTTACCTGTAACTCTGTCGTCAAATCTTGCTCCAATGGCAATCAACAAATCACATTCAGTCACAGCAAAGTTGGCATAAGCTGTTCCATGCATACCAAGCATTCCAACTGATAAAGGATCACGTTCATCAAAAGCGCCTTTCCCCATCAAAGTTGTTGTTACGGGTATTTGATATCTATTAGCAATCGCAGCCAGAGTTTCATGTGCCCCCGAAGAAATAACACCGCCGCCAACGTAAAGGAGTGGTTGCTCAGCATTTTCAATTAGATCTAAGGCTGAACTTATGGCTTTATGTTCTGGCGCGAATGGTAGTTCAAACCCTAGTGGCTTTATTGAACCAGGCTCAACAGGAAGATATTTAAACATCTCTTGTCCAACATCTTTCGGTATGTCAATCAAAACAGGGCCTGGTCTACCCGACGAAGCAATGAGAAAGGCTTGCGCTACAACTTTTGCAATTTCAGATGGATCTCTTACGACCCATGAATGTTTAACAATTGGAAGTGTTATTCCAAAAATATCTGTTTCTTGAAAAGCATCAGTTCCAATAGCAGGTCTAGGAACTTGTCCTGTTATGACGACAAGAGGTACAGAATCCATCTGAGCGGTTGCTATTCCTGTGACTAGATTCGTAGCGCCTGGACCTGATGTACCAAAACAAACCCCAACTTTCCCCGTCGCTCTAGCAAAACCATCTGCAGCATGAGTTCCACCTTGTTCATGTCGAACAAGAATGTGTTTTAACCATCCCTCTTGCTCCGCTTTAAAAACCGCGTCATATATTGGGAGGATTGCTCCGCCAGGATAACCAAAAATAGTATCGACTCCATGCCTACGAAGAGAATCCATCAAGGCATCAGCTCCTGACATCTCATATTGAGTTTGTGTCCCTGAATCTTCTATTTGATTAGGCGTAGAAGTCAGGGTCACGGCAGAAGAAAATCTAAACTAACAATAAATCTTAGTATGCATAATTTCAATTCAACTAAATTAAGCAAAGATTTAATTAAATTCTCTAAGTTTTAACAGCAAGTTTATTATCAAACTAATCAACACAAATAGTTATTTTAATTCTTTAGAGCAAACCTATTTGGTGTAAAGGTCCACCACCAATTATTAATTCCATCAAAAAGCAAAGAAACACAATCATTGCAACTCTTCCATTCCAAACTTCAGAGCTGTTATTCCAACCCCATTGCCATTTCTCTTGAGGATAAAGTTTTACTCTTTCTGGCAATTTTGATGCTTCCTCTAAACTAATTCCCTCGCCGTTTAAGCAAGAAGAAACTAGATCGGCCAATCCTTCAATAAACAACGGATAGATATCAAGAGCTGGAACTCTTTTAAAATTAACAATTCCATTTTTCTGAGCAATTTCTTTGTACTCGATATCAATCTCTTGGAGAGTTTCAATATGCTCACTCACAAAACTTATTGGGACCACGACAAGTTCCTTAACACCTGATTTTCCTAATTTTTCTAATACTTCTTCGGTATATGGTTTGAGCCACTCTTCTGGGCCTACTCTGCTTTGATAAGCGAGTGAAAATGAATTGGTGAATCCAAGCGAATTTTCAAGCTGGTCAATAATCAAAAGTGAACAGTTCTGTATTTGATCTTGATAAGGATCACCGGCTTCTTCTACATAGCTTTTAGGAACACCATGTGCAGTAAAAAAAACGTGGGACTCTTGGGGTAAATCACAAGCTAAGATTTGCTTCTTTATTAATTCAGCCATTGAAGAGACATAGGCTGGATGATCAAACCAGCTTCGGATACAACGAATTGATAATTCTGCAAACTCATCGTCACCATCTTTTAACCTTTTCAATTCTCTAAAGCTGGATCCACTTGTACTTATAGAAAAATGGGGATAAAGAGGTAAAACAACAACTTCGCTAACACCGTCAGCCTTCATATCCGCTACAGCTGACTCAGTAAATGGATGCCAATACCTCATTGCGACATATGTTGTAGCGTCTATTCCTATATTTCTAAGATAGCTTTGGAGTTCTCTTGCCTGTTGCTCGGTAATACGACGCAAAGGTGATCCACCTCCAATTGATCTATAAGCCTCTTGTGATTTACTACTTCTTAATAAGCTTATAAGCCAAGCCAGAGGTTTTTGAAAAGCACGCACTGGTAAACGAATTATCTCTGGATCAGAAAATAAATTATACAAAAATGGTCCCACGTCCTTAATCCTCTCAGGACCTCCGAGATTTAATAAGAGGACACCAACCCGAGCCATTTTAGAAAAAACTCCTTATAAAAGGATATACAAACCCTTATCAAAGTAAAGCTAGCTAAATTTACAGGATCATGGACGAGAATCAAAAGTTACTAGATATCAACCAAGACCTTGAATCAAAGGGAATCAATCTAAGAATTGAGAAAAGGGGTAAAGTTTTAAACATTCGTGGTTCTTTGCCAGATAAGAAATCTCATGATCTTTCTAAAGTTCAAAGAATAAGTCTGAAACTTCCACACGACATTAACGGTCTAGAAGAGGCTAGAAAAGCTATAGAATTGATAGATTTTCAACTTAAAAAAAATCAATTTTGTTGGTCTAATTGGATTAAAGAGAAAGCTCTCTCATCAACAAAGACTAATAAAACCGTAATAAGCAATGAAATAGAAAGCTTTAAAAGACAATTTTTTTCTGATACATCCAGGAGCAAATCATCAGCCGGAATGATCAGCACTTGGCAGTCTGCTTACAAACCATATTTGAACAGATTAATTGGAGTAAGTCATAAATCTACTCTTAAATTAAGCGAGGAGCTCCTAGTGAAAATCCTTTTAAGTTACAAAGAAAATTCAAGGAGCAGGCAACAATGTGGAATTGCTTTAAGTGCTTTAGCTAGACACCTTAAAGTAGAGCTACCCAAGAACTGGAAACAACTTCAAAGTGGTTATGGAATACACGAATCAAATTTCAGAGAGTTACCTAGTGATAAAGAAATTATTAATAGCTTTCAATTAATACCAAATCCAAAATGGAGATTTGTTTTTGCGTTAATGGCAACTTATGGGCTTAGAAATCATGAAGTCTTTTTTAGTGACTTATCTTGTTTAAAAAAAGGTGGGGATAAAATACTCCGGGTTTTCCCAAATACGAAAACAGGAGAGCATCAAGTTTGGCCATTTCATCCTGAATGGGTTGGTTTATTTGAGCTAGGGAACATAACTGATACTTCAGATTTACTCCCAGATATTAAAACAGATCTAAAAGAGACAACTCTTCAACATATAGGAAGAAGAGTATCTGAGCAATTTAGAAGATATGAAATATCTTTTACCCCCTATGATTTAAGGCATGCATGGGCAGTTAGGACCATCTTAATAGGCCTACCAAATACTGTAGCTGCAAAAATGATGGGACACTCAGTGTCAATACATACAAAAACCTATCATCATTGGATAACAAGAAGAGATCAGCAAATTGCAGTCGATAGTGCTCTATCTAGAGTCAAATATTAACAAGAAGAATAATTAATATTTATAGCTATATCTTTTTTAGAAATTATTCTTTTATTAACTTATTTAATTTAAGCCAAGGAAATGAAAAATAAAATCACTAAAGAGGATTCAAGACTTAATAAGCTAGATAAGAGTGCAGAAAAAATAGGAATGGGTGGTAATTTAATACCAAATATCACCGAAGAAAAATATAAAGAACGAATGCAAAAGAGAAAAGAAGTTCAAACACAAAGATTAAAAGAAAGAAAAAAAGAAAAAGGTCTAATAATAGTTAATACAGGTCAAGGTAAAGGTAAAACTACAGCAGCTCTTGGGATGGGATTAAGAACTATTGGTCATAACCACAATGTTGCAATAATTCAATTTATCAAAGGTGGATGGGAACCAGGTGAGTCATTAGCTTTCAAAATATTTGGGGATAAGTTAAAGTTTCATGCATGTGGGGAAGGGTTCACTTGGGAAACACAAGATAGAAATAGAGATATAAATTTAGTCAAGTCAAGCTGGAGAAAGGCGGTCTCATATATTAAAGACCCAAATTATAAACTTATAATTTTAGACGAGATCATTGTTGCAATAAAACTTGGATATATTGATGAAGATGAAATTATAAATGGTATAAATTTGCGTCCAGAACTTACACATATAGTCTTGACTGGAAGAGGAGCCTCAGAAAAATTAATCGATTCAGCTGATCTTGTGACAGAAATGAAATTAATCCACCACCCCTTTAGAGAGCAGGGAATAAAAGCACAAGAAGGAATTGAATATTAATTTATAGTCCTAAAAATATTTCCATCGCAAGGGATCCAATACAGATTTCAAGACGTTCTCCCAGGACTTGCTACTGTCAAATTGTTATGAATTTTTAATGACATACTCTAGAGCACTCATAAAACTCAGTGGTGAAGCTCTTATGGGAGATAAACCTTATGGGATTGATCCTGAAATTGTTCAATCAATTGCCAAGGATGTTTCAAAAGTGGTTGAAAATGGCACGCAAATAGCAATTGTTGTTGGCGGCGGAAATATTTTTAGAGGTTTAAAAGGATCAGCGGCAGGAATGGATAGAGCCACGGCTGACTATGTAGGGATGCTTGCAACCGTAATGAACGCAATTACACTTCAAGATGGATTAGAAAGAGCTGGAGTACCTACAAGAGTTCAATCTGCTATTGACATGCAACAGATTGCAGAACCGTACATAAGAAGAAGAGCAATAAGACATCTTGAAAAAGGAAGAGTAGTAGTTTTTGGAGGTGGTTGCGGCAATCCATTTTTTACAACTGATACCACTGCTGCACTTAGGGCCGCTGAAATTAACGCCGAAGTTGTTTTCAAAGCTACGAAAGTTGATGGGGTTTACGATCGAGATCCAAAAAAATTCACTGATGCTGTCAAATATGACAATCTCACCTTTCAAGATGTATTGGCTAACGAAATAGGAGTAATGGATAGCACTGCTATCGCTCTTTGCAAAGATAATAAAATCCCAATAGTTGTATTTAATATTTTCCAACCTGGGAATATTGCTAAAGCTATTTCTGGTGAACCAATTGGATCAAGAATTTCTAATTCAAGTTAAAACTAAGCTTTTTAAGCTTTTTAAAAATCAATTCGCAATAACTTTATCTGAATGTCAAATCAAGAGCTAAAAACCACAATGAGCAAATCTGTAGAGGCAGCTCAGAGGAATTTCAATACCATCAGGACGGGAAGGGCAAATACATCTTTATTAGACAGAATATCAGTCGAATACTACGGGGCTGAAACTCCATTAAAATCTCTCGCAACTATCACTACCCCTGACTCTCAAACGATAGCAATTCAACCCTTCGACTTAGGCTCATTAGCTTCCATCGAAAAAGCAATTGCAACAAGTGATCTAGGTTTTACTCCAAATAATGATGGCAAGATAATTCGTATAAATGTTCCACCATTGACTGAAGAGCGTAGAAAAGAATTTTGCAAACTCGCATCCAAATATGCAGAGGAAGGAAAAGTTGCCTTAAGAAATATACGCCGTGAGGCAATAGATAGAGTCAAAAAATCTGAAAAGGATGGTGATCTTTCAGAAGATCAAAGCAGAGATGAACAAGAAACAATTCAGAAAGAGACGGACAATTTTATTAAAGATATTGAAAAAAAACTTTCAGAAAAAGAAGCTGAGATTTTAAAAGTTTGACCCTCATAGATGTTGCCATTATTGGAGGGGGAGCATCAGGTACTACTACAGCATTTCATCTGGCTAGTAAAAGTAAAAAGGTATGTATTCTTGAAAAAAATATTTTTTCTACAGAGAAAATTTGCGGGGGTGGAATGTCTGCTGCAGTGCAAAACTGGTTTCCTTTTAAACTTTTACCAATAGTTGATGAAGTAATAACAAATGTAGAGTTTAGTTGGTGCAATACCGATAAAGTAGTCGCTGAGCTCTCTGGATCTTCTCCCTTTTGGATAGTTAAACGTGAAAAACTTGATTCATTCTTATTAGATCAAGCACTAAATTCTGGTTGTAATTTATTGACTACTTTTAATGTAGTCGATGTAAAAAAAAAATCTAATGTCTGGCATATTACCGCTCTTGATGGGAGACAAATAGAGGCAAGAGCAGTTGTTATTGCTGATGGTTCTCAATCGCCATGGTCTAAAACTTTTAATTTAGGTCCAAATCAACAGAAATTTGCCTCCACTTTCTCAGGGAGAATTAAAAGGAGGGGAAATTTAAGGAATGAAACTGCTAGATTTGAATTTGGCCTAGTAAAAAATGGATTTGCGTGGGCCTTTCCATTAAACAATGAAGTAAATATTGGGATGGGAACTTTTCTAGATAATAATAATTCACTTCCAGTTAATGAAATACTTAAATCATTTCTTCCGGATTTAGGTTTTGATCCTTCTGAAGTAATTGGTCATGAAAAAAAATTAAGGATATGGAATGGCCACTGTAAATTAAACGGAGAAGGAATTCTCTTGGTTGGCGATGCTGCCTCATTATGTGATCCCTTTTTAGCGGAAGGATTAAGGCCCGCTTTGATGAGTGGATTTGAAGCTGCAAAAAGCCTTATTTATTGGCTAGATGGAGAAGTGAATTGTTTAGACGCATATACAAAAACGATGCAAATAAACTGGGGGAATTCGATGGCTTGGGGTAAAAGAATTTCTCAAGTTTTTTATCGTTTTCCCAAAGTCGGATACCAATTAGGTGTAAAAAGGCCTACTGCTCCAAAAAGAATTGCACAAATTCTTTCAGGTGAGATGAGTTATGAAGACATTGCAAAAAGAGTAATCAAGAGATTACTCTTTCAAAATTAAAGCTCAAAGAGTTAGGGCAACTCCTCCTTCAATCAACTCAAGTCTTTCGTTCAATTGATTTTCTAATTTATCAATTGCTTTACTAAAACCGCTAATTCCATCGTCAAGTTTTTCCGTAGCCATTTTATCTCCAGCCATCATTAGTTCAAAAGAAGTCTGGTCTAGATGTATTTTCTCTTCAATGACTAAAGGTTTTTGTGCATTCAACTTAATGGGCAAGTCCATATGAGTTTCATTAAGTTGCTGAAGTAATTTGGGAGAAATCGTTAAGAGATCACATCCTGCAAGCTCGGTTATTTCCTCTATATTTCTGAAACTTGCTCCCATGACCTCTGTCTTATAACCATTTGACTTGAAAAAATTAAATATTTTAGTAACCGAAACTACCCCTGGGTCCTCAGTCGCTGGATAAGAATCCCTGCCTGTAGCAGATTTATACCAATCTAAAATTCTTCCAACAAAGGGTGAAATAAGCGTTACACCTGCCTCAGCACAAGCAACTGCTTGATAAAAATTAAACAACAAAGTTAAGTTGCAATGAATATTCTCTTTTTCTAATACTTCAGCAGCTTTTATTCCCTCCCACGTAGAGGCAATTTTGATTAAAACACGATCATTAGAAATACCATCTGCATTATATTTAGCAATTATTTTTCTTGCTTTTTCAATGGTCGCATCAGTATCAAAACTTAGTCTTGCATCAACCTCTGTTGAAACACGGCCAGGAATTAATTTCAAAATCTCTTTACCAAAGACAACACACAGTTCATCCAAAGCTTCCTTAACCACATCAGCCTTAGCGGCACTGGTCCCTAACATTTCTCTTGAGGTGGTAAGTGCTTGATCAATCAAACTTTGATAAGCAGGCATTTGTGCAGCCGCAAGAATTAAAGAAGGATTTGTTGTAGCGTCTCTGGGATGATATTTTTTGATCGCTTCAAGATCACCAGTATCAGCCACCACCACAGTCATTGAAGATAGCTGATTAAGAAGGGATTCCATAATAAAAAACGTCTTTCATGTGTCATAGACTAGCTGTATTTTATATAGATTTCACCCTTTAATTAGTACTTTTGGAAAAATTTAGCCATCTCTTAGCTTTTGATAGCCAAATGTTCTTTTTTAGAAATACTTGGAGGGATTTTTTCTATCACAAGCAAAGTCTCAATAATTTTTTTTGCCACAGGGAGAGCCACCGTTGATCCATATGCATTTGGCTTTTGAGGTTCATCAATAACTGCTAAAACGACATAGCGAGGATCATCGATAGGAAGACTTGCAACAAAACTGCAAATTTTAGAATTATAGTTAAAACCATCCTGCGATTTTTGTGCCGTCCCTGTTTTTCCTCCAATTCGATAGCCAGGAACATCTACCTCAATACCACTTTCATCGTAAAATGACACAACTGTTTCCATCCATCCAAGAACAGTCTTTGTAACCTCAGGAGATAACACCTGCTTTGGTTCTGAGGGAGAATTGAAATACGACTCATAATCACCTTTCAGGCCTTTAGTGATATGAGGCGTCACAAGTCTGCCTCCATTTGCAATTAAAGCGTGCAATTGAGCTAGTTTAAGCGGAGTAACAGAAAAGCCTTGACCAAAGGAGGCTACCGCTGGTTCTATCGGTTGATTAACAAAAGTCTGCTTTGATTTTATTTGCCCAGAAACTGCTCCTGGAAGATCAGTTTCTGGTATTTCATCAATGCCTAGGCGCCTTAACCATTGCCAGTAAATACTCGCATTCAATTTATTCATAATTTTAACCATACCTACATTGCTTGAGACTTGTAACACTTCAGGGAAAGTCAATATCCCGTTAGGCCTCCGATCCCAATTAGAGAGAGGCCATCCTCCTACTGTAACTAGACCATCATCATTCACTTCTCCATTAGGGCTTATAACCCCCTCCTCCAATGCTAATGCCAAGTTAATTGGCTTAAAGGTAGAACCAGGTTCAAATAATTCTTGCACTGACCACTCTTTAAAAAGAGATGGAGAATAATCCCAATATTTATTAGGATCATAAGTTGGCGTAGAAGCCAATGCCAGAAGTTCTCCTGTATCTATATCCATTACGATGACCACACCTTTTTTTGCATCCCACTTCTTTACTTGCTTACTTATTTCTTTAATGGCTACTTCTTGAAGCCTTACATCTAGGGTTAATTGGAGACTTAGTTGATCCTCGTCAAAGACACCACGTTGAACACCTGTAGGCAAAGGTGTTCCATCAGCTCCTCTTCTGATTAAACTTGCTTTTTCTAGACGCTTTAGATCACTATCTAAACTTAATTCCAATCCAGCCTGAGGTCTTCTATCTAAATCCAAAAAACCAACTACATTTGCAAAAAGAGACCCGTGAGGATAAAGCCTTTGAGGATACACCTCCAAATCAATACCACTTATTCCAAGTTTCTTAATAGCATTAGCTTGCTCGGGCGTCACCCCCTCTGCAAGTTTTACCCCTGAAGAATAATTTCCTAATTTTTTTAAAATATCATCAACACTTATGGATAGTGGGGCAGAAAGAAGCTTTGCTACTTCGACTGGTTTACGAACTGTCCTAGATGAATCACCGGGAAAATTAAAATACCTAGGGTGAGCCCAAATTTTAAAACGTCTCTCATCTATTGCGACAAGCTTTCCATTTCTATCTAAAATAGATCGACGTGTCCCCAGAGGGGTCTTTTGTTCTGTTTGAACTTCGCGTGCTAGAGCTCTTAATTGATCAGACTGAAATAGCTGAAGCCAACCTACCCTTAAAAAAAGGCCCCCAAGTCCAAGGCATAATAAAAAAAAGATAATTCTAAATCTGGACTGAGATAGGGGCTGAAGAGTGTTTACTTTAAAAGTCTTTCTTTTCTTTCTATGATCAGAACTTCTCATGGGAATTATTAGTAACCTGATTTAACGGGAAAAGAAGATATTTTCTCTAGAAATCTACTTTTCAATGTCACATCGAATGATTTTTTAGTTTCTTCTGGTTTTGGTCTATCCACGTATATAAGATCTTCCGCTTTAGTGGGAACTAAATTTCTAGACAACTTTTGATTTTTCAATAGATAACTTTCAAGGATTGATGTTGACTCCAATGTCCTTCGGTTCAAGTCTCTAGTAGTTTCAAGTTTAGTAAAAGACTTAGTCCACAAATATTGAGAGTGCAGAGCTACGGATGACATTATCGCCACTGTTATGAGTATGCCTACCAATGCACCATCTAAAACGATATGAAGAGCTGCTTGAATTGGAAACTTTCTTTGAACCTGTTTTGAGGAGAAAACACTGTTTAACAATTCCTTGGACAACTTCTTTTTTTGAAATTGGCCTACTTTCTGTTTATATAGAGTTCGACTAATCAAATCAAAATTCGAAAGTAATTCAAGTCAAACACCTTGATCAAGCAACTGCAAGAGCTGGAATACTGATATTTTTTTTATTTAATCTCAAGCTACTAATAGTAGACTAATAAAAGTGACTCCATTCCATAGGGAATGCATAAGAGCACAAGGAAATAACCTTCCTGAGCTCAATCTCATCAAACCAAGACCAATTCCTAATACAAATAGAGGAGGTAATTCCCCTACACTTAAATGAGCTAAAGCAAAGATCAAGGCACTTAATAAAACTCCGCTAGCTTTGCCAACTTTGGATACCAATACAGGCAAAAGAATACCCCTAAAAACTAACTCCTCAAAAACTGGAGCCAAAACAACAGTTGTAATCAAAAGCAAAAATAATGGAAAGAATTCATCACTACCTAAAACCAATTCCAATAAAGGATTACTTCCTCCTTGGTCACCAATAATCTCATTCATTAGCCACCCAATAAGCAGCACTAAAGGCATAATCATTAACCATCCACTTATTGATTTAAAAAGTCCTTCTTTGATTGGTCTGATTTTCCATTGAAGCCAACCTCCATCAATCCCCGAAGGAACTAAACCCATTAATTGATATCTAATTATAAATAAAGGAGCTATAGTCATTGAACAGTAACCAATAAATACTCTTAGAGACTGGTTTAATGGAGAGGATAAATTATTAAACAATAAATCTGTTATTGGTATAATTAGTGCGGGGAAAACGACTTCACCAATAACAACGAAACCACCAGAGATTAGAAGAACCATATCTATTACAGATAGGGGGGGTGATATCATTTCTGGCCATGGAGTATTTTTCTTTCTTAAGAAAATAAAAGCATACCTAATCAAGAATATACTCCCTATAACAGAAGCAAAAAATGGAAATAATTGTGAAGTTAAAAGCCTTATAGCTATAAGGTAATTATATTTTTGATTAATACATTTTTCATCCGTAAATCCCAAGTTGGAACATGAAATTTGATAAAGTAAAGGGTCTAATTCAATCTCATCAAAATCAGGAAATTTATCTAGTTCTTTACCTTTTTGTCTATCCAATATATAGCCTTTAACTGTTTCAAACTTTTTATCATTAAAATCTTTCTTCAAGATAAATTTTTGCTCACTCTCAGACTCTTCCAGAATTGCTAGTAACAATCTTTCTCTATCCTCTATTTGTTCCAAAGGAATGTCACTGAGGGCTTGATAAAGTTTTTTTTGAGGTTCTGAACCTAAAAATACTTCTTGTATTGTTTCAGGTAAAGATGAAGAAGCTGACACTGCCATCTCAGTTTGCATCAAAGAAATCTTTGGAGCTACTGAGGGTCGTTCAAAGCTTTCTTGCAAACCTTGTTGCCATATCAGAACAGTTAAAAGCAATGAAAATAGAGCGATCGCCCATTTCCAACCAGTTTTGGCTTGTCTCATAAAATCAACTTGTGAAGACTGACATGGAGAAAGACTTCTATCTTTACTAAAAGAACCTTAGATTGCCCTCATGGCGAATACCATAAATATCTAGAAGACACTTTATTTAATGACATTGCGTCTAATTTTTGTCCGTCATGGATTGAGCAGTTTTAACAAGGAAGGTCGTATTCAAGGAAGAAACGACCTTTCAACATTAACTAGAGAAGGGCAATTGCAAGCTGAAGCGGCCGGAAAAACAATCTCTTCTATTCCAATAGATGCAATTTATAGCTCTCCTTTACAAAGAGCATCAGAAACCACAAAAATCATTATTAAACAACATCAAAGCGAGCTTCAAGCAACTTATACAGACGAACTCCTAGAGGTTGACCTTGGGCCTTGGAGTGGTTTAACAAAAAATGAAATAAAAAATCAGTTCCCAGAAGAGCTTTCTATTTGGCAAAAAGAGCCAAAGGAACTGACAATTAATAGAGACGACGGTTCAAAATTTCAACCAATTAAAGAACTCTTATCTCAAGCTGAAAATTTCTTAAAATCTTTATTTGATGCTCATTCAGGGTCAAATAAAACAATTTTGATAGTTGCCCATAATGCAATTCTTAGATGCTTGATACTGAAATTAATTAATGAGCCATCAAAAGGGTTTAGAAGATTGAAGTTAGATAACACCTCAATCTCAATTTGTAATATTAATTTTAATGATTGGAAAGATAGACAAGTTCAAATCCAATGTCTCAATAATGTCGCTCATTTAAATCCTACAATTCCAAAAAAAAGGAGTAAAAAAAGAATTATTTTAGTTAGGCATGGTGAAACAGACTGGAATAAACAAGGAAGGTTCCAAGGACAAATTGATATTCCCTTAAATAAAAATGGTAAATCCCAAGCAAAGGCCGCAAGTGAATTTTTAAAAACCAATATTTTACAAAAAGCTTTCAGTAGCTCTCTATCAAGACCAAAAGAAACAGCTCAGATAATTCTAAACGAACATCCAGGGATCGAAATTTCTCTCAAAGACAACCTAATAGAAATTGGTCACGGAAAATGGGAAGGGAAGTTGGAGTCTGAGATAAAGACCGACTGGCCAGATCTTCTACAAACATGGAAGATTTCACCTGAAAAAGTTCAAATGCCAGAGGGAGAAAATATAAAAGAAGTCTCCACGAGATCCATTACTGGTTGGAATGAGATTTGCCAAGACCTTAAAAACGATGAAACCGCATTGGTTGTCGCTCATGATGCAGTTAACAAAACCATTCTTTGTCATCTTTTAGGGTTAATGCCATCAAATATTTGGATGATAAAACAAGGTAATGGAGGCGTTACAGTCATTGATCTCTCAGACAACGAAGGGCAACCAGATCAAATTACCTGTTTAAATATCACTTCACATTTAGGAGGAATTATCGACTCAACAGCTGCTGGAGCTCTTTAATTTAATGACTAATAGTTATTTTATGATGATATTCAAATCCTTGAAAAGTAAGGATCAGTATCAAGAGAGAAGCAGTTTTAATCAATATGGGGGTGAACAAAGACAAAAGGCAGTTGGGAAAGTTATTGATTATAGGCTCATTAATTAAGCTTACCTAAACGATTAATAGGCCAAAAGCGCCAGCTTGCTTTGCCAATTATTTCATTATGGGGTAAGAACCCCCCTCCTGGCCAAAAGCGACTATCCCAACTATTAGCACGGTTATCCCCCAAAACGAATACATGTCCTTTTGGAACAGTTGAAGTCATCGGAGGACATAGATTAAATTTAGATTTACTTGGGCAGAAGTTCATAACATATGGTTCATTGATTGATCTACCGTTCAAAACAATCTCTCCCTTACCATTAATCAAAAGACGATCTCCTCCCACAGCTACTATTCGTTTGATATAAGCATCACAAGCACGATCAGATAGAGTAGGTATCCAAGAAATTAATGGAAAAGTTATTAATGAACATTGAAATTTAGACGGAAGTTGTTTAGTCCTATCAGCTATCAATTTCTTATCAAAGGAATATGGTGAGTTGAAAACTACAATTTCCCCACGCAAAGGTGACCTTTTGCGCAAAGAAAGTTTTTCAACAATTAGTCGATCATTAACTTTCAATCCTGGCAGCATTGAACCCGAGGGTATATATCTAGCTTCTGCTATAAAATGACGAATACCTATATAAAGGAGAATAGTTAGAGAAATAGGTCCCCACGTATCAAAGAAAGAATACCACCAACAATTTTTACTTTCTTTACTCGAGTCTGAATGGTTGTGCTTCAATTGTTTATCAATAATAAATGTATAGTTTACTTTATTTGTAAAGACTACTTATATTCAGTCAATGATAGTGATCATGTGAATTTCAAAGTAATTTCTCAGCCCACTTTTCTTCTTTAAATCCAACTAAAAAACATTTACTAGATTTATATAAAAAAGGTCTCTTTATTAATCTGGGTTCCATAATAAGTTGCTCAAACAATTCATTATCACTCATTTTTTTTACAGCATCCGAACCCATAGAACGATATACAACCCCACTAGTATTTAAAAGATATTTTCTATCCCCATATAGCTCACTAGCTGAGATAAGCATTTCCTTGGACGGGGGGGATTTTAAAAGATCAATTAATTCAAAGGGAATATCATTGTATTTAAGCCACTTAATCGCTCTGCGACAAGTTGAGCATGAGGAATAACTAAATAATTTCAAGTTTTCAAAGCATAAAAAAGATAAGTTTACCCAAAAAAGAAAATTAAAATAGTTATTTTTGTGTTATTTCCAAATGATGTGCTTCTATGCAGCTTTTTAATAATTCATCAACAGCATCGTAGTCTCTCCATCCATCTATTTCGATCACCCTCCCTTCCAAGCTTTTATAGGTTCTAAAAAACTCAGCCACATCCTCCAATTGGTCCTGAGCTATTTGCTTAATAGTATTAATTTCTCTTTGTCTTGGATCTGCAGTAGGTACACATAAAAGTTTGCCATCGTAGGCCCCAGAATCATGCATATCAAGAACTCCTATAGGTCTTGCCTGAATCAAGCAACCTGCAAAAGTAGGTTCTTCCATCACGACCATTGCATCAAGCGGCGCTCCATCCTCAGCAAGAGTATTTGGAACAAATCCATAATCAAATGGGTATTTCACTGAAGAATGCAAAACTCTATCCAGAGCCATAATTCCTGCAGAGCTAAAATATTCGTATTTATTTCTACTGCCAGCAGGAATCTCTACAACTAGATTTACTAATCCAGGCGATGGTGAAGGAGGAAGATCACTCAGGTCCATTTTGATTTATTGAAGTCGGTAAGCTTTTTGTTGTCTCTGGCCTTTCACTTATGACAGCTAATAATGGTATTCCTAGCATTACAAATACTATTGCTAAACCAATTAAAGAAGTTGAGGTACTATTAAAACTATAAGGATCTTCATCATCTGCAGATAGTTGATCTTTTTCTTTATTAAGCAAAGGAGGGTCAATCTCGGGTGATTGCTTATTAATTAAATGTGGTTCTAAATCCATGTAATGTTTGGAATAAATAAACCGTTAGTCAAATGCGTGGAAATCAATTAAAATTCTTAATTAATGTGAATGTATGTAGATACTATCCCACATTTAAGAATAACTAAGCAGCCTTTTTATCAGGATCTTGTAAATGATTAGGAATAGAGTGATTCTTATCAGATTGTCCATCAAGTTTATTCCTTATAATTCTCAACTCATCAAGTATTGCATTTAGAATATTTTGTGTTTCAGATGATGGAGAATTTAATATTTCTACAGTTACTTCCTTAATTCTGAGTATATCTTTTGCAAATCTTGCCACTTCATTGGGATGAAAAAGTAATTGATCTTTTTGATCGCTTCTAAATTCAGTGTTTAGTTTTCTAGGATTGAAAGGGGGATTAAGATTTCTTGTGTCAGTATTTGTATACCTGTATACGGAAGCTCTAGATCTATTCAATGTTTTCTGAACTTCGTCAATAGTCAACAATGAATCACTTGAGTTAGAAGCTGTATTCAACCCTTTATCTAAAAACTCCTCTGATCTTCCATTTGTTCCTGAATTCACTGACCCGTTAAACATTGCTAAAGAAAGCTTCTAGGAAAACATGTGGAAGAAATTAGCAGAATAATCTAATTTAGACCATGTACAATTGGACACTTTAAAAAAACAACATGATTCCCGCACAAACAATATAGATATTCTTATGGCCAACACTCAAAGGACTAATCTCATAAATATTTAAATTTTAGGCTTATGCGCGTCTCCCGCCTAATGCTGAACACTCTTAGAGACGTCCCTGCGGAAGCCGATATAATTTCACATCAGTTACTGGTAAGAGGTGGTTACATTAAGCGCCTAACCGGAGGTATTTATGCATATATGCCATTACTTTGGAAGGTTCTAAAAAAAATAACCTCAATAGTTGAAGAAGAGTTATCAACAAAAGGTTGCCTGCAAACTCTTCTCCCTCAACTTCAGCCTTCAGAAATATGGGAAAGAAGTGGGAGGTGGAAATCATATACACAGGGAGAAGGTATTATGTTTAGTCTTAAAGATAGACAAGGTAAAGAACTAGGACTGGGACCAACTCATGAAGAAGTAATTACGCAAATAATTTCTCAAACTATTCACTCCTACAAACAATTACCGATAAATATATTCCAAATTCAAACAAAATTTAGAGATGAAATAAGGCCAAGATTTGGGTTAATGAGAAGTAGAGAATTCATCATGAAGGATGCTTATTCCTTTCATGCAAATGAGAATGATCTTCAATCAACTTATTCAGACATGAGAAATGCCTATCAAAATATATTTACAAAATGTGGGCTAGATTTTGTTTGTGTCGACGCAGATAGTGGAGCTATTGGGGGTGCAGCATCTCAAGAATTCATGGTAACAGCTGAGTCTGGAGAGGACTTAATTTTAATAAGTTCTGATGGCAAGTATGGGGCTAATCAAGAAAAAGCTGTTTCCATTATTGAAGAAGGAAAATTATTAGAACCTAATAAACCATCGATAATTAAGACTCCTAATCAAAAAACCATAGATGAATTATGTAATTACAATGATTTCCACCCAAGTCAAATTGTAAAAGTATTAGCTTATCTAGCAACGTGTGATGATAATAAAAAATACCCAGTTCTAGTAAGTATTCGGGGGGATCAAGAAATAAATGATATTAAACTTTCAAATAAAATATCTCAAGAATTAAAGCAAAATGTACTTGATATTAGAATTATTTCTAATGAAGATATGCAAAAGCAAGGCATTACTAATATTCCATTTGGTTTTATAGGTCCTGATCTTAGCGATAATTTACTTGCACAATCAAAAGTATGGGAAAAAAAATTCATAAGAATCGCTGACAATTCTGCAAAAGATCTTAAAAGTTTTATATGTGGAAACAATATTAAGGATGAGCATAAAATATTTTATAATTGGAATCTAATTAATACTGTACAACTGATATGTGATATTAGAAAAGCCAAACCAGGAGACAGGTGTATTCATGATAAAACACAAAAGCTTCAAGAATGTAGAGGGATAGAAATAGGGCATATATTTCAATTAGGGACTAAGTATTCTAAATCATTAAATGCTACTTTTACCAATGAAAAAGGTATTGAAGACCACTTCTGGATGGGGTGCTATGGAATTGGTATTTCCAGATTAGCTCAAGCAGCAGTAGAACAAAATCATGATGATTTAGGTATTATCTGGCCGACATCAATTGCACCTTTTACAGTAATAATTATCATTGCCAATATAAAGAATAATGATCAAAAATGTTTAGCTGAAGATATCTATCAAAAATTAATACAAGATCGAGTTGATGTTCTTCTTGACGATCGGGATGAGAGGGCTGGGATAAAGTTTAAAGATGCAGACCTTATTGGAATCCCATGGAGAATTGTTGCTGGGCGAGAAGCTAGTTCGGGACTGGTTGAATTACATAATAGAAAAACAAAAACTACAGAGTTGTTAGATCTGAACTCCGTTTTAAAAAAACTTTCTGAAGAATTTAATACTGAAAAACTATAAATTGAGCCCAAAGGACTCTAGAGTCGTACGTAACTGCAAAAAACAAATGATTTCTGCCTTTCATCGCCTCTCCATCAGGTTGGTGAGGGCAGCTTTGGCTATATGCCTTGGCTTCTGCCTCATGTTCTTCCAATTCGCTTCAGAAGTGAATGCAGCCAAAACACTAATGACTGGAGATTTTGCGAAAGACACTATTGCAGTCTCATCAACTTTAAAAGAGACCATAACTTTACCTAAAGAAGACAAAGGACTATCTGAAGCAGAAAAAGAAGCTGTTTTTCTAATAAGTGATTACATTTCAAGATATAGGAATCGATCTCAAGTAAACACTTCCACGACCTTTACAACAATGCAGACCGCATTAAATGCTTTATCAGGTCATTACAAGACTTTTGCAAACAGACCAGTTCCTGAAAATCTCAAAGAGAGGTTAAACAAAGAATTATCTAAAGCAGAGAAATTGGCAGCTAGAGATAGTTAAAGATAATCTTTAATTCATTTCTTTGACTCAGGGTAGGGCTATCTGCAAATCTTATTGCTTCTAAAGTAAATCGGTTTCGAGCCGAATTTTCTTCCTTGGCAAATGTTGTAGTTATAGGCGCTCAATGGGGTGATGAAGGTAAAGGCAAAATCACCGATTTGCTCAGTCGCTCCGCAGATGTAGTTGTTCGCTATCAAGGTGGGGTTAATGCCGGTCATACAATTGTTGTAGAGGACAAAGTTCTCAAATTACATTTAATCCCCTCAGGGATTTTGTATCCAGATACGATTTGTCTTATTGGGTCAGGAACAGTTGTTGATCCGAAAGTAATGATTAAAGAAATAAAAATGCTTGAAGATAACGATATTGATATTTCAGGCTTAAAGCTTGCTTCAACTGCTCATGTAACGATGCCGTATCACAGGCTTCTTGATTTGGCTATGGAGCAAAAGCGAGGTGACCAAAAAATCGGTACTACTGGTAGGGGAATTGGTCCAACATATGCTGACAAATCTCAAAGGAATGGGATTCGAATAATTGATCTGATGAGCAGGGAAAAGCTTCAAGAAAGATTACAGGTCCCTTTATCAGAGAAAAACGGACTACTCCAAAAGATTTATGGAATCGAGCCATTAATTATTGATGAAATAATAGAAGAATATCTTGATTACGGAAAACAGCTCAAAAAACATATTGTTGACTGCAACCGAACAATTCATCAAGCAGCCAGAAAAAAGAAGAACATCTTATTTGAGGGAGCTCAAGGGACTCTTTTAGATCTTGATCACGGAACCTACCCTTATGTAACCTCCTCTAATCCAGTGTCAGGTGGGGCCTGCATTGGTGCAGGAGTAGGTCCTACCCTTATAGACAGGGTTATCGGGGTTGCTAAAGCCTATACGACTAGAGTTGGAGAAGGACCCTTCCCGACTGAATTGCACGGGAGTATTAATGATCAACTTTGTGATAGAGGTGGTGAATTTGGAACGACTACTGGACGAAGAAGGAGATGTGGCTGGTTTGATGGAGTAATTGGAAAATACGCAGTTGAGGTAAATGGATTGGATTGCCTTGCTATTACTAAATTAGACGTTTTAGATGAACTAGAAGAAATTGATATATGTGTGGCTTATGAATTAAATGGTAAAAGAATTGATTATTTCCCAACTAGTGTTGAAGATTTTGAAAAATGTAATCCGATTTTCAAAAAGCTACCTGGCTGGAGATGCTCTACAGAAAATTGTCGTCGTCTAGAAGATCTTCCACCTGCAGCAATGAGTTACTTGAGATTCCTAGCTGAGCTCATGGAAGTACCCATAGCAATAGTTTCCCTAGGAGCTAATAGAGATCAAACAATTGTTATTGAAGATCCTATTCACGGACCAAAAAGAGCTCTTTTGAATTCTTAAAAAACAAACAATTGTTCTTTTATGATTTTTTAAACAAACTTGATGACTAATAAGACAAACGCCGCTTCACTAGACATAGTAGGTATTGGGAATGCAATTGTAGACGTATTAACAACAACAGATGATTCCTTTCTAAAGAAGCTATCTTTCGACAAAGGTTCAATGACCTTGATTGATGAAAACAAAGCTAAAGAACTTTATGAAATGACTACTAACAGAATTCAAAAGTCAGGAGGTTCTGTTGCCAATTCATTAGCATGTGTTGCACAGCTAGGTGGGAAGGCAGCCTTTATTGGAAGGGTGAGAGATGACAAGCTAGGAGAAATCTTTACAGAGGAAATATCAACGACTGGGACCATTTTCAAGACCCCACCATCATCCGTAGGCCCCTCGACTGCCAGATGCATAATTTTTGTCACTCCAGATGCTCAGAGAACTATGTGCACTTATCTGGGCGCTTCAGTTCTCTTAGAACCTAAGGATATCGACCTCTCACTAGTCAGGGAAGCAAAAATACTTTATTTAGAGGGATACCTATGGGATAACCCAGCTGCTAAAAATGCATTTATTAAAGCGGCAGAAATAGCTAAAAATGCAGGTCGAAAAGTTGCTTTATCCCTTTCTGATTCATTTTGTGTTAGCAGACACCGCGAGAGTTTTACAAAACTAGTTGACGATCATATAGATATATTATTTGCCAATGAAGATGAAATAACAAATTTGTATGAGACCTCTTCTCTAAGTAAAGCTCTTGAAAAATTGAAAAAAAAATGTGATCTTGCGGCAATCACAATTGGTGAAAAAGGATCAATTCTAATTTCAAATGGCAAAGAAATAAAAATAGATCCTTTCATTCTTGGGAAGGCTGTTGATACTACGGGTGCTGGAGATCTTTATGCTGGAGCTTTTTTAAAAGGGTATGCAGATGGCCTAAAGCCAGAATTATCTGCAAAAATTGGATCTATTTGTGCAGGACAGATCGTTACACAATTAGGATCTCGTTCCAATACTGATCTTTTAAATTTGATCAATTCACATTTAGAAGCCTAAGGATTGAAAGCTTAAATAGAATTCATCCAATGATGGTAATTTTTATTAGCTGAAACGCGAAAATAAATTATTTCTGGTATTTCGTAGCTATGCAATTCAGAAATCTTATTACAAACGTTATCTAGATTTTCTTTCTTACACTTAATCATTAATTGTACTTCTTGCGATTGATTTATATTTCCTTCCCACCAAAAATGTGATTCGATATTCTTAAAAGTTACGCAAGGTATTAATTTCTCCCTCAAGAGTAGATTAGCTAATTTAGATGCATTTTTTTTATCGCATTCAGTAGTGATAACCAAATAAATTTCTTGATTGAAACTAGATAAAGTCATGATCTTAAAAACTTTTTATTCCATACTAATAGATTTTAATTTTTTAATTAATTTTTCATAGCTATCTACTGAATTAATATTTTTAAATTCAGTAGGTCTTTCCAACAACCAAAGATTAATTTTCATACTCAAACAAATTCGGTGCCATAAGATTTCATTACTTCCTCCTGATTGCCTACAAATGACACCAGTAATATTCCATTTCCTAACAAGAGCTTTTTCAATTTTTCCATTACTAGAAATTGAAGGATTTAATACCGCAAAATTTGTTTTTTGAATTGATGAAGACAATGTTTTTCTTATACTTTCTGGATTAGCTAAAACTCTTGCATAAACATTTGCCCCTGAATTTCTCGCGAAGATAAAAGCTTCCTGAAGATGTCTTACTCCTACGGCGAGCAAAATAGATTTATTCTTTAGATCATAATTTCTTAAATCACTAAATTTTTCTATTAAAAATGCATTTGAAATATTATCGATAGCTCTTTCATACCTTATGAATGTTTGACCTAGTTCCTTGCAAACTTTTGAGATTGACCGTGTGATTTTCATAGCAAATGGATGAGTCAGATCAACAACGCAATGAAATCCATTTTGATGAATTCTGGCATTTAATATGACTCCCCGGATCTCTTCCTCAGTAATTAAGGCACCAATTAATATTTTCTCTAAGTTTAATTTTTCATATGGAATCGAGGCTCTATCCGAAACAACACTAACAGTAATTTTCCAGCCTTCTTTCAATAGAGACTCAGCGAAGACATGACCTTCGCCTGTTCCTGTTAACAACCAAAGATGTGGCTGGCATTTTTCCCTTATATCCATCAAGATAAACCACAATAACTAAAGAAAAAAAAATGAACCATTGCATGCTTGAGGTTTTGGTAAAGAAGGCCCCAACAGTTCGTTTTACCCAAGACAACAAAACTCCGCTAGCTGAACTAGAAGTTGAATTTGACAGCCTCCGTGCTGATGACCCTCCCTGTGCAATTAAGGTAGTTGGTTGGGGGAAATTAGCAGAAGAACTTCAAAATACGGTTCAAGTCAATTCTAAATTAGTAATTGAAGGTCGCTTAAGAATGAATACTGTTCCTCGCCAGGATGGGACTAAAGAGAAACAAGCTGAATTTACTCTTTCTCGAATCCACCCCTTTTCCTCTAAAACAGCTCTTTCATCAATACCTTCTCAAACTCAGTCAAATATAAAAAGCGATTCAGCAAATCCTTTAAATAACGAGGGTGTTAAATGGGACAGCTCACCATTAGTCCCTGATACAGATGACATTCCATTCTGAAAAAATCAACCATTTTCTTCAATGTATTCTGCAGCCCTAGTTAAAAGTTGACCTAATTCTCTCTCCAAAGCTGCCAGATCAGGTCTAAATTCAGGCCAGCTACCTTTATCTAGTTGTTCAAGGATCCAAGCTCTATCCTTGTTTAATTTTTCAACAAGTTCAGTTAACTCAGAAAATTGTTTTTGGTGTGAGGCCATGAGACTGTCTCCTGAAAAACCCATCTGCCCACGATTTTAGCCAAAATTACACTCATGAATAAACTTCTGTCACCGGCAAGCCTCATCACTATCGGAGGAGCATCCCTTTCTCTCATAGGCCTAACAGCCTATTTCACTGATGCAACAAACCTCAGTGTTCCAACTTTCTTCTATGGAGTACCTATTTTTCTAATAGGTATATCACTGAAAACGACTGAAGTTCCTCCTGCCCTAAGAGTAGTTCCCGCAACTAAGTTTGCCTCAGAGAGAGACAGAGCTCCTGAAGAGCTAGGCAAACTAGTTAAAGATGTGACTAGATGGCGCTATGGCCAATCTTGCCAACTTGAAGCATCTCTAAGAGTATTAAAACTTTGGGACATAGACAATCCTCCCCAACTTATAGAAGTAGAAGAGTTGGTTAAAGAGGGTAATTATGGAATACGAATGAGATTTGAAATGGCTGCTGTGTCCTTAGAAAGATGGAATGCTCAAAAAGAACGTTTAGGAAGATTCTTTGCTAAAGGTTTGTGCGCTGAATTATTTTGTCCTACACCAGGTGCAATAGATTTAATCCTACTTCCGCAAAAACAAGAAGATAATCCACAAGAAAATGAATAAAGAAATCCAACAAGCTAACCACAGTAAGAATATTAATAAACCCTTCACAGACAAAGATTCAATAAGGGTTTCTGTGTTAAGTGAGGCACTTCCTTATATTCAGCGTTTTGCAAATAAGCGAATCGTAATCAAATATGGTGGCTCAGCCATGGCAGATAAAACACTTCAAAATGCAGTATTTAGAGATCTAGCTCTTCTCTCGTCGGTTGGAGTACAAATAGTAGTCGTTCATGGTGGGGGGCCAGAAATAAACCAATGGTTAGAAAAATTAGGAATAAAACCAGTTTTCCTTGATGGTTTACGTATTACTGATACCGAGACCATGGATGTCGTAGAAATGGTTCTTACGGGAAGAGTAAATAAACAGATTGTAAGTGGAATAAACAATCACGGAAGATTGGCTGTTGGACTATGTGGAATAGATGGCGGACTTATTGAGGCAAGAACGCTTGGAGGTGGAAGTCATGGTCTTGTTGGAGAAGTTGCAAAAGTAAATACAAAGATTTTGAGCCCTCTTCTCGAAGAAGGTTACGTCCCAGTCATTTCTAGCGTAGCCAACTCTTCTGATGGCAGATCACACAATATCAATGCTGATACTGTTGCTGGGGAGCTTGCTGCAGCACTAGGTGCCGAAAAATTAATCCTTCTAACAGATACTCCTGGTATTTTAAGAAATGAAAATGATCCTTCTTCCTTAATAGAAAAGATACGTTTATCGGAAGCTAGAGAATTAATTGATAAAGGGATAGTTAAAGCAGGTATGAAACCAAAAGTTGAATGTTGTATACGTTCGCTTGCCCAAGGTGTTAATGCTGCCCATATCATTGACGGAAGGACTCCTCACTCACTTCTTTTAGAAGTTTTCACTGATGCAGGTATTGGAACAATGGTTATGGGTAGAGGTTAAATGTCAAATATAGCTTCAGCTATAAAAGCTACTGAAGCGGCCCTTGAAAAAGGTGATTACGGTATTTGCATAAAAATAATTGACCCTTTACTTCTAGATTTCCAAGCAGAGACAGAAATTGGAGGACAACTTAGGCTCCTCATAGTTACTGCATACATGGGGAAAGGTGATGAACAAAAGGCGATCAATATCTGTCAAACATTAATTCATAATAAAGAAGAAAGCGTCCGTCAACAAGCTAAACAGCTTTTATCAATACTTGACGCTCCACGTCTACCAAAACCATCAAACTGGTCGGTAGAAATACCAAATTTAGAGATGGAGCCATCTCTAAAATCGTCAGTTAGCAAAGCAAAAAAGAAGAGGGAGAAAATTTATCATCCTCCAACTGGTCCAACAAAAAGTCTAGACTTTGGATTTTCAATAATAACTTTATTAATTATTTTATTAATAACATTCCTTTTGAGTGGTTGCGTTGATATATCAACAAACTTGAGTGTTACAGGTCCAGATCGACTAAAGATTTCACTTGATATAGATAGTAATTCTGGTGAATCAATTCCATGGCAGATGGAATTTGAAGATAATCTTACTAAAAAACATAGTATCTTAAAACTCCAAACTCATGAGGATAAGCAGCATTTTGAATCACCAACTATTCGTTTTGAAGAAGTAAATAAATTACTTCAAGAAATAGTTTTAGTAGCTTCAAAAGCTAGCGGATTCAGTATAAATAAACCTGAAATAATTACAAACAACAAAAACTGGATAATTGGTACAAGTCAAAATTTTAAGATTTATTTTGATTTGAGAGAAATCCCAAAAATTCCGGGATTAAAACTAAACATCGTCATTAATGGTATTGGCAATAAAAATAATTTTAAAACCAAACCTCTAGAACCTACTTTTAATCAAGGTTTAACTTCCTTTCCTCTTGAAATTGGACAGATTAACCAACTGGAGATTTCAAATTGGAAATGGAATCAAATTTCAGTTGGGATTATCTTGATAATTGCTTTAACTTTGCTGAGCTTATCCCTTCAGAGATTACGTCTACAAATGGGCTTCGGTTTCCCTGAGCTACCACCTTAAAAAAAAGATAAAACTCATAATTGTAGAGGATCAGGATCAATAGAAAGAGTTACTCCTTTTGGTAAATCTTTCCATAATTCAGGTCCATAAGGGAGTGGTATATGACTTAATTCTGGACCGTACAAAAGAAGTTGCCAACGGCTTTTACCTGCGACTCTCTCAACTAATGAAGGTGCTGGACCGACTAATTTCCAACCTTTTTGACTGCAAGCATTCTTTATTTTTGATAAAACATCAAATGCTCCATGTGATGCCAACTCTGAAGATTCGCCAGAGAACCTTAACAAGCAGGCTCGACTGTATGGAACCATCGAGGCTTCTTTTCTAGTCTTCTCTTCTTTTTTCAGAAATTCTTCGTAACTCCCATCAATTAAATGAAGAATCACTGGATGATCAGGACAATAAGTTTGCACTACAACCTTTCCAGGTTGCTCACCTCGCCCTGCACGACCAGCTAATTGCATAAATAGTTGAAGCGTTTCTTCAGTAGCCATTAAATCAGGACGATACAATAAACCATCTGCTGCTAAGACGACGGCAAGAGTTACCTTTGGTAAATCCATTCCCTTAGATAGCATCTGAGTACCTACTAAAATATCGGCGTCACCATCAGCAAATCTTTCTAGCAACAATCTATGGCCATCACGGCCTCTAGTTGTATCTCTATCAAACCTTAATAAACTTATACCCTCTAGTTCTCTTTCTAAATGATCCATCACTCTTTGTGTTCCAGTCCCAAACGGTTTAAAAGCATTTGAACCACATTCTCCACACTTATCACTAATTTTCGAACGAAAGTCGCACCAATGACAACGCAACCATTGATTACCCTCTTTAGAACGATGTACAGTTAGTGCAATATCACAATGTGGACATTGCACGACCTCTCCACAACTGCGGCAACTTAAAAAACTACTATATCCACGTCTAGGGACTAATACAATAGCTTGATTTCCACTCTCTTTTATACTCAAAAGTTGTTTTTTTAGATATCTACTAATTAAGCTTCGATTTCCAAGCGCTAATTCCTCTCGCATGTCTACGACCTTAACCGTTGGTAATTTACGATTCGAAATCCTTTTGGTTAATTTTGCAACAACTACATTTCCATTTGGTTTTAAATTTTTCCAAACATTCAAAGATGGAGTTGCTGTTCCAAGTATTACTTTAGCACCTGTTTTTTTTGCTCTATGAATTGCCAATTCTCTTGCATGATAGCAAGGCATAGGGGATTCCTGTTTAAAAGAGCTATCGTGTTCTTCATCAAGAACTATCAATCCTAATCTGGATAATGGCAGAAAAATAGCTGATCGAGTACCAATAAAAACACTAGGTTTTGTGTTGTCTAAAGCTCTCTTCCATGTCTCAATTTTCTCTTTAGTAGAACAATTACTATGATATTCAAAAACATTTAACCCAAATCTTTTTCGAAAGCGATCAACTAATTGTGGTACCAACCCAATTTCTGGTGTAAGGATAAGACAATGTCTACTTTCAGATAACTCATGCGCTGCAATTTGTAGGTATACCTCCGTCTTCCCAGACCCAGTAACACCCCAAAGCAAAAGAGCTGATCCGTTTGGAAGAGACTCATATTTTTCTTTTGCTAATTTTTGCTCTAGTGTTAAAGGTTGAGGTTCCTCAATCTTTAACATCTTTTTATCATTAGATTCTTCATTATCAAAAGAATTAAAAAGATAAAGACGTTTTTCTCTTTCTCCGCAACCAACTGAGACAAAGTTTCTAATCAATACAGAAGAAAATCCTTCAGCCTCCAAATCCTTTTGCCATTTTCCTCCTCCATTTAAGAGAAGATTTTTCTTTAACTCAATCTGTCGAGAAGATATCTTTCCCTCATAATTATTGCTAGACAATTTTACCCACCAGAGTTTTTTAGGTCTATTCGATAGTTTCGATCTTCCTAACCAACCAGGAGGTAACGCGGTCTTAAGCATCTGAAAATCACTTACATATAAATCAAGAGCAATTTCTTCTAGCCACTCTCTCCATTCTTTTTTGATAGCTGCTTTTTGAACCAATGTTTCTACATTATTCAGCGAAAAATTATTTAAATTTTGGTGTGTACTAGTTATGTTTTTTTTCATCTTCTTAACAACCAACCCTTGCATGCGTTGCCCTTTCAGACGCACTGTCACAACATCGCCTAAATCAATATCTAAATTATTTCCATCTTGATAAGAAAAACATCGCCCTTCACGACCTACATGTAACCAGATATCGAATATAAAAGAATTCATATCTGTTTTAATACTTGCCGACTTTAGAAATTTTTTCTACCATTGGATTGTGAACAGCTTTAAAGCTGTTGTGGAACTTGCAAAATTCCACCCAGAGGGAAGACTAGAAGCTTTATCAAGAATAGGAAAAATCCAATTCTGAGATAAGCCGGTCTGAGAAATCCCCTGACTTCCTTGCTTACACATTTTTATTCTTCAACAAAACATCCTTCATAATCTCAAGTCCATATTGATTTCATGTGATTTTTCGCAAGATTTATCACGATTAAGGACAATCTCAAATTAGAGTGTTTTTGTTGAAATTTTACAAATTAAATAGTTTTTCCTGAAATATCATCTCTAGGAGATTCCGACCATTTTTTCGGGTAATAACCTGAGCTGCAACTGACCACAAAACCATCGGGGAAATCATGTTAAAGGAAAAACAGACATCTAAAAATATTTCTATTAATCAGGAACCTAAAAACAATTCCAAAAAAATTAAAAAAACAGCTGCCAAAGTAAACGTGACTAAAGAAACTCAAACTCTTCCTCAAGAATCTTCAAATGATCTAAAAATTAATTTAGATCTAGAGGCGGATAAATTAATTGCTGAAGCAAATAAAGTGCCTGAAGCCGATATCGATCTAGATGATGATGACGATAATGCCTCTGTGCTATCAAGTGCTCAAGAAGCAGCAGCTAAAGCCTTAGCAAGTATAAAAATAGGGCCAAAGGGTGTTTATACAGAAGACTCGATTAGGGTTTATCTACAAGAGATTGGTCGTATAAGACTTCTCAGGCCAGACGAAGAAATTGAATTAGCCAGGAAGATAGCAGATCTTCTTCAATTAGAGGAAGAAGCTGCGCAATTTGAAAGTGAGAATGGACATTTCCCATCAGTCAAAGAATGGGCAGTTCTTGCAGACATGCCATTAACTCGCTTCCGAAGGCGATTAATGCTTGGCAGACGAGCAAAAGAAAAAATGGTGCAATCGAATCTACGACTAGTAGTTTCAATTGCCAAGAAATATATGAATAGAGGTTTGTCTTTTCAAGATCTTATTCAAGAAGGAAGTCTTGGTCTAATTCGTGCAGCTGAAAAATTTGATCATGAGAAAGGATATAAATTCTCAACTTACGCTACTTGGTGGATAAGGCAGGCTATCACTAGAGCAATTGCAGATCAAAGCAGAACAATTCGTTTGCCTGTGCATTTATACGAAACAATTTCAAGGATCAAGAAAACCACTAAAGTTTTAAGTCAAGAGTTTGGAAGGAAACCAACCGAGGAAGAAATCGCCGAAAGCATGGAAATGACGATTGAAAAACTCAGATTCATTGCAAAAAGCGCTCAGCTCCCCATTTCTCTTGAGACCCCTATTGGGAAAGAAGAAGATTCTAGACTTGGTGACTTTATTGAAGCAGACATAGAAAATCCTGAACAAGATGTGGCAAAAACCTTATTAAGAGAAGATTTGGAGGGTGTTCTCGCTACATTAAGTCCCAGAGAGAGGGATGTTCTAAGACTTCGTTATGGCTTAGATGATGGAAGAATGAAAACCCTTGAAGAAATTGGACAAATTTTTGATGTAACTAGAGAGAGGATCAGACAAATAGAGGCTAAGGCTCTCAGAAAACTCCGCCATCCAAACAGAAACGGGGTTCTTAAAGAATATATCAAGCTAAATTAAAAAATTAAACTAAATAACCTTTACTTTTACAAGCAACAAATACAAATAATTGTTTAGATCATAGATTTCATTTCACATCAACCTTATTAAATTATTTTCCAAGATTTTTAATTTGGTAAGGTTGACTGCTTAAGGTAAAGAAATAGAAAATATTTGCTAATGACACTAGACCAACTGCGCATCGCCTCTCGCCGAAGCCAGCTGGCCATGGTTCAGACGAACTGGGTGCGAGATGAACTACAAAAAGCACATCCTGATATTGCTATCACTATCGAAGCAATGGCTACGCAGGGTGACAAAATACTTGATGTAGCTTTAGCAAAAATAGGAGATAAAGGTCTTTTCACTAAAGAGCTTGAAGCTCAAATGCTTCTCGGTCATGCCGAAATTGCAGTCCACTCACTCAAGGATTTACCCACAAACCTTCCAGAGGGACTAATTCTTGGCTGCATCACAGAAAGGGAAGATCCTTCAGACGCGTTAGTCGTTAATGAGAAAAATCAAATTCACAAACTAGAGACTCTGCCAGAAGGTTCTGTAGTGGGGACTAGTTCATTAAGAAGGCTTGCTCAATTGAGATACCATTATCCACATCTTGTTTTCAAAGATGTAAGAGGAAATGTTATTACACGATTAGAAAAGCTTGACTCAGGAGAATATGACTGTCTTATCTTGGCTGCTGCTGGATTGCAAAGACTTGGTTTTGCTAATCGAATACATCAGTTAATCCCAACAGATATTTCACTCCATGCTGTGGGGCAGGGAGCTCTTGGTATTGAATGTGTAAGTGGTCAACAAAAGGTACTAGATATTTTAAAAACACTTGAACACGAATCAACATCTAAAAGATGTTTAGCTGAAAGGTCTTTCCTCAGAGAGCTTGAAGGAGGATGTCAAGTTCCAATAGGCGTTAGAACGGAAATTAACAACAATGAATTAATTCTTGAAGGAATGGTCGCAAGTTTAGATGGTAAAAGATTAATTAGAGATATAAAAAAAGGATCGGTAAGCTCTGCGGAGGAAATAGGAATAGACTTAGCCAATGAATTAAAAGGCCGTGGAGCAGGGGAAATATTAGAAGAGATATTCAAGTCTGCAAGGGCCTAAATCATTCATAAAATTTAATTAATTAAATTAGGATCTATTTCAGATAAGTAACGCTCCTCACAGGATTTAATAATCTGAACTGCTTTTTCAACACCAAAGAAACCATTTACAGTACAAGTTCCTGGTTTTTTAAGATCCTTGTAATGCTCCCAATAATAAGTTGTTTCATTAATCCAATGCTTACCTAATTGTTCAAAGCTTTGTATGTGATCCATCCTCTTGTCATCGGCTATTACGCCAATAACTTTGTCGTCAACTTCACCTCCATCATCAAAAGTCATTATTCCTATAATCCTTGCCTCAACAATTGAACCGGGAACCAAAGGCTCTGTAACATTCACAATTTCGATATCTAATGGGTCCCCGTCTTCATCCCATGTCCGTGGAAGACACCCATAAGCAAAAGGGTAGGCCAGAGAAGAATATCCGACACGATCAAGTTTTAGATGCCCTGTTTCAGTAATAAGTTCGTATTTATTTATAGTATTTGAATTTAACTCAACGATTGTATTGACTCTAAGTTCAGATTCATTGGCAAACGCAGGCAATATATGAAGCAGATTAGGCATTGTTCTGCTAGGCGCTTGGTCAAGGTTAGCCATGGTATTTTTCTATGTTCTTACATGGTAAATCAACGCAGTAAATGCAAATGGAGTTGCTTCGGATAATTTAGAAAAGTTTCAACAAAAGACATGCTCCTCTTAATTTTTTTGGCAATATATGTCTATTTTACTTAGAGATTGTAGACAGCTTTTCAAGTTTATTATCTAAGTATTCAAGAAAATAAGTTGGTGATAATTTTGCTCCAGAGACCTTCCTTACAAGTTCCTCAGAATCTAAACTTCTCCCATAATGATGAACATTTTTGCGAAGCCAACCCAATATTTTGCTGATTTCCTTAGATTCAATAAGATTTTCAATTTTCCCTAAATCTTCTTCAAGAGTTTTTGTCAACTGAGCGCTAATAAGATGACCAAGCAAATAAGAAGGGAAATAACCAAACATCCCCTCACTCCAATGCACATCTTGCAAACATCCTTCAGTATCATTTTTAGGCGATACACCTAGAAGGTTCAAATACCTTTTATTCCATTCATTAGGCAGATCTTCCACAGAAAGGCCTCTCTCGAGAAGATCAATTTCCAATTCAGTCCTAATCATTATGTGCAAGCCATAACTGAGTTCATCAGCCTCTACTCGGTTCAATCCAGGAGTAAATGGATTTAGATTGATCCATAAATCATCTCCAGAGTGAATTGGAGCACCTGCATTCTCAAAATGATGCCAAAAAGACTTTGCAAATGAAAAGCTCCTAGCAATCCTATTTTCCCAAAATAGAGATTGACTCTCATGAACAGCCATAGAGGTTGCTTGACCTAACGGCCATGCAAACCATTGGTGACTTTTAGAAGGCAAACCTTGTTCATAAAGAGAATGACCCCACTCATGGGCAGTAGCTAATAAGCAAGAAAGTGGCTGACCTTTAACTATTCGAGTCGTAATTCGATAATCATCCGGACCTAAAGTTATAGAGAATGGATGAGGGGACTTAGCTATCGCTGTATTAGCAGGATCCCTAGACCAATCATTTAAAAGTATTTGACAGAGTTTTTCTTGATCACTAATTGCTAAATCCCATTTTTCACTCTTTTTATTGGTAATTGTCTCAGCCTTCTGAATCAATTCTGGCAATCTCTTTTGTAAAGGTTCAAATAGTTCGCTTACACGATCAATCGTTAAATTCGGTTCAAAAGGCTGGGCAAGTGTCTCCCAGCAACTTCTTTCTTCACAGAGCTGATTGGATTGTTCTGTTCGTAATGCAATTAATTTCTTAAGAGCTGGAGAAAAGCTTTTGAAATCATTATTTTTCCTAGCTTCCTGCCAACACATATACCCTTCAGACTTTGCTGTTGCAAGCTCAACGACCAATTGAGGATCCAAACTTTTCTGTCTATTGAAATCTTGCTCAAGCAAATCAATATTTCTAAATCTATCTGTGATGAGTTGTGATTCAAAATCATCTTTTTCTTTTGAATTTTGAAGTTCAGATTTAGCTTCTTTTATTAAAATTTCGAACTGTTCAGAACTTTGTCTTGCATGAAGTTGCTTAGCTAAAAGACTTAATTGCTCTCCTCTCCAATTGGAACCAGCAATAGGCATAGATGTATTTTGATCCCAGTAGAGAGTGCTTTGTATAGATCCCAACAACTGCGTATCTTTTAGGTAATCACCCAAAAGCTGCCAAGCAGACTTTGACAATGTATTTAATTTGATATTTTTGTAATCTTAATATCAAATTGATTAAAAGAGATCAGTATTTGATCAATTTTAAATATTTAAATTATAAGTTCTTAATTAAATTATTCATGATTTAAAAATCAAACAGGTTATATCTTTTTTATAAGATCGAATTCTAAATACTTAACCTGATAAGAAAGGAACAAACCTGTTAGGATTTAATAAAGTCAGGTTAAACAATTTATTAGAAATGGAACAGATTTTATCAACTATTGATTTCGAGACAAAGGGACAAGGTTTTACTGACATAACAAAAGACATTAATCATTGGATCAAATATAAAAAGCTTAAAAAAGGAATACTTCTTATTTTTCTAAAACATACAAGCTGTAGTTTAATTATAAATGAAAATGCGGATATTAATGTTCTTAAAGACCTATCAGCTTACATGAATGCTATTGTCCCAGAGGAGGGAGTTTATCCCCTCAACAAAAATCTTAAAAAAATAGAATATCTTCATTCAGAAGAAGGTTTAGACGATATGCCTGCTCATATAAGAACAATGCTTACTTCAAATAATTTAAGCTTCAGTGTTGTTGACGGTAAATTAGAAATAGGCTTATGGCAAGCCATCTATATATGGGAACATAGAGCATCAAATAAATCAAGGTCATTACAATTACATGCAATTGGTGATTTTGATTTAAATTAAAATGAAATATGAAAAACTCATGGTTTCCTTAATAGAGAAAAATCAACTAGATTCTTTTATAGAAAAGAATCCTTCTTGGATAATAGATAATAAAACGATAAAGAAAGAATTTAAATTTGAAAATTTCATTGAGGCTTTTGGCTTTATGAGTAAAGTCGCTCTTTTATCTGAAAAAATAGATCATCATCCAGATTGGCAGAATACATATAATAAAGTTAAAATCAATTTAACAACTCATGACAAAGGTGGAATCACTACCAATGACATAAAGCTTGCTGAGTCTATTGATAAATTAATCAATACCTAATTTATCATTATTTACTGCAATTAAAATGAACACTAGCGTATCTAATCTTAATAAAAATATGGTTTCCAAAAAAAATATCCCTATTACAATTATATCAGGGTTTTTAGGCTCAGGGAAAACAACTTTATTAAATCATATACTTACTAATCAGCAAGGTATAAAGACAGCTGTATTAGTTAACGAGTTTGGTGAAATAGGAATTGATAATGAGTTAATAATTAAGACTGAAGAAGAAATGATAGAACTAAGTAATGGATGTATATGTTGCTCTATAAATGGTGAGTTAGTAGAAGCAATAGAAAAGTTAATTAATGTCAACAAGAAGTTAGACTACATTATCATTGAAACTACAGGATTAGCAGATCCTCTTCCAGTTGCGATGACATTACTTGGAAGTGATTTAAGAGATCAAACAAGATTAGACTCAATTATAACTCTAATTGATGCTGAGAACTTTAATGATGTTGCTTTAGAAAGTTCAATAGGAAGATCACAGGTAATCTATGGTGATATTTTACTTCTAAATAAATGTGATTTAGTAACTAATAAAAATATAGAAGAAACCATAGATAAGTTAAAAGAAATAAAAAATGATGTGAGAATTTTAAAAAGCATTAAAGGAAATATTCCTCTTAATCTATTATTAAGTGTGGGTCTATTTGAAACTGATCTAATTAATCAAAAAGAATCAGTTCATGATCACTCTCATGAACATGGACATGGACATGGACATGGACATGGACATGGACATGGACATGCTCACTCAGAAGAAGATAATAGAATTGAAGATTTTCTTTCTGTTTCTTTTCAAACTAAAGAACCTTTCTCTCTTAGAAAATTCCAATATTTTCTAGATAATCAATTAAAAAGCGATGTTTTCAGAGCAAAGGGTATTCTTTGGTTCAGCGAAAGCGAAAGAAGACATGTCTTTCACCTCGCTGGTAAAAGAATTTCTATTGAAGATAGTGAATGGGGAGAAGAAAGAAATAATCAACTTGTCTTTATTGGTAAAGAATTAGATAAAGAAAAAATACTCTCTCAATTAAATGCATGTATTGACAAATAATCACAAAATACCAAATTTAAGAATAAATTGAACAACAACAGACCCGCTTCAAAGGCCTTCAAAATAGAAAAAAATATTAATTTTGTCTATAATCTAATTGGATTAAATAATAGTCGATACATATTAAAGTACTTAGTAGTTTTATTAACATTTTTTATTTTATGGCCGTTATTTAATCTCATAAAAGAGGGTTTATACGGTATTCAAAAAGGTTCTATTTATTTAACGACAGCCAATCTTAATGAAATAAAAGGAACACTTTTACTGTTGATTTTTTCTCTAACTCTAGGAGGATTTTTAGGTGTAACAAATGGTTGGATTTTAGCCAATTGCCATTTCAAAGGTAGAAAAGTACTTAGAGTTTGCCAACTAATTCCTTTCGCAACTCCAGCTTATCTTTTAGCTGCTACATTCATTGACCTCGGTAGCATTTATTCCATCAGAATTACCGGCATGTTGTGGGGTGTAGTAATAATGGCATTCACAACATATCCATATGTATTTTTACTAAGTTCAGAAAGTTTTGAGGAAGGCGGTAGAAAACAAATTGAAGCATGCAGAACTCTTGGTATAGGCCCTTGGAAAAGTTTTTTTAGAATATCTCTCCCAATAGCAATTCCCTCAATCACTGCTGGATTAGCTTTAATGGCCATGGAAATCATAAATGAATTAGGTGCCGTTCAACTTTTAAATATTCCAAGTATTTCAGCTGGAATACTTGAGAGTTGGGTAGAGAAAGGTGAGCCCTCAGGTGCCATTGCTCTTGCCTTATTTGCTCTGATTTTAGTTTTTCTATTAGTTGCAATTGAACGCAAATCAAGAGAAAAAAGTAAACGATGGATAGACGGAATAAGTAGCGTAGATTCACCAAAATGGGAATTAAAAGGTATAAATCTATTCCTTGCTCAAGTTGTAACCTTTACTCCTCCAATTCTTACATTGGGTATTCCAATCACATGGGCAATAATAAATATTGATCAAATAAATCAAGGGTTCAATATAGATTTAATTGGATTGACTATTAGAAGCTTTAGCTTAGCCTTAGCTGTTTCATTAATAACGATATTTATATCATTGATTTTATCAATTTCCAAGAGATGGCATAATCATCAATGGCTCAATATATTGACCTTCTTATCCAGTATTGGCTATGCAATTCCAGGATCTGTTTTAGCCCTTGCTCTTCTTTCCTTTAAAGGAAGTATCTTGCAAGTCAACATATTAAGCTTACTAATCTGGGGTTATAGCATTCGATTCTTAGCTGTTTCAAAAGGTGGTCTTGATGCTGGCTTTGAGAGGATCTCGCCAAATATAGATAATGCAGCCATAAATCTCGGGAAAAACTGGTCGGAGGTCCTTTTAAAAATACATCTACCACTTCTCAAAGGACCTATTCTGGTAGGCATCCTTCTTGTTTTTGTTGACACAATAAAGGAATTACCACTAACTTTTATATTAAGACCATTTGATTTTGATACGCTTTCAGTACGAATATTCCAATATGCAGGAGATGAAAGAGTAGCAGAATCTATCTTACCTTCATTGATAATAATATGTCTTGGATTAATAGCCTCTTTAGCCCTAATACCAAGCTTAAATAACAGAAATAAGTAAAATGAATATTTAAACTTTAAATAGTTTTTTAACTGGATAAATCAAAGCTGCCAATATATCAGAAACTGTTGAAACTAGACGATAGCAAAGCAATGAAGCCAAGAGAGGAGCCTCTGGCAAATGTGAACTTAGACTAAATAGAATCACAGATTCAAACACACCCAACCCTCCCGGTGCCGCAGGGACTATAAGACCAATTATCCAAGCCAAGGAAAAGGAAGATATTAATTCACCATGAGAAATTAATGACCCAATAGAAAATGCATTTACACAACATAAAAAACCAATAAATCTGAAAAAAATAAATATAATCTCTACAAATAGTGGCTTATAGGGATAAAACAAATTTGCTGAAGTATTTTGACTATTTTTCGATAAATCTCTGTCTTTAATATTATCATTATTAGTAAAAACTTTTGCCTTCATTGTCCTCAATTTCTTGATTAGTGACTGTCTAAATGTCGGCAAAAAGAGTAAAGTAGACGACCAGCAAAGTATATAAATAGGCAGATTAAAACCTCTAAAAGGTATAAAAATAAAGCCTGCAACTAGCATTAAGATTGGCTCTAATAAAATAGATTCAATTGATTTTTCATTTGAAAGTTCTAACCGCAAGTTCTTATATCTAGAAACAAAATGCCATATTCCACCAGGCAAATATTTATATATATTTGTAGCTAAGAAAAGTTGTATTATATTCAAATTACTAATACTACAACCAATGTTAGTAATTAAAAGCTTCCATGCATAAGCATTAATAATTATACTAAAGAAACTAAATATAACACCCCATAATATCCATAACATCTGTTCACTAGTAATTGTCTGATT
>OBPD01000001.1_pt1 | contig 62288 bp, 64 predicted proteins | sample 1494311 | NCBI WGS metagenome assembly OBPD01 (sample SAMEA3275629, study PRJEB22092) | marine metagenome | biome: Marine; feature: Surfacel waters; material: Sea Water | collected 2014-06-20T10:00:00+00 | depth 75 m | reverse complement strand
ATCCTGCAATAGCTTCAACAACTCCATCTGTTTCTAGCTGTCTATATACTTTACTTATAGTATTTCGATGTAAGCCAGTTTGCATTGCAAGTTGTCTGGTACTAGGCAACCTATGTCCGGGAGGGTAATGCCTTGCTGCAATAGCAAAACAAATTTGGTTATATAACTGGCTTGATGCAGGGATTTCACTTTCCTGTTGTATGTGGAATCTCACGCGTTTATATGCCAGGTGTGAATGTGGCTAGATTAATAAAAAGAATAGCTAGTGACAATTATTTGTTTGTCATATGACAAGTTTGTTTAATTTAATCAATTGTTCTCAAAGCTTTTTTGGGCTCAGTTGTTTCACTCTCTTTCTTTAAAAGAGGAGTTTTACGCGGAGTTAAAAACATGATCATATTTCTTCCTTCTCTTTTGGGCGATTGTTGTACTTCAGCCTTTTCTTCCAAATCCTTGGCCATTCTTTTTAAAAGTGTTTCTGCTAGAGCAGTATGTTGAATTTCGCGGCCTCTAAATATAACTGTGCATTTGACTTTATCTCCAGCCTTTAAGAATCTAGTGGCCTGACTAATACGGACCTGATAATCATGCTGATCAATTTTATACCTCATTTTTACTTCTTTAACTTCTGTTTGATGTGATTTTTTCTTAGCTTCTTTTGCTTTTTTTTCTTGCTCAAACTTAAATTTCCCATAATTCATTATTCGGCATACAGGAGGAGTAGCCTTCTCACTTACTAGAACAAGATCTAATTCTCTCTCTTTAGCGACCTCTAGAGCTTCCTCTCGACTGATGACACCAAGTTGAGTGCCATCTGAATCAACAACTCTCAAGTTCGAATAGCTGATTCTTTCATTAATGTTGGGCAACTCCCTTTCTGGAGCGCGACGATCAAAACGGGGACGTGGTGGCATTCAGTAATTAATTAACGTGGAAAAAACCTTTTGGAGCAATTCTAAGCATATATGATCTCATCAACCAAGAAACTCATAGATAGAAGCTAAAGCTTCGGGTAATGCATTCTCATCATTTAGCCATTTAGAATTATGCTTATTTCTAAACCAAGTTTTTTGTCTTTTGGCTAATTGGCAAGTTCGTTTTATTGTTATTTCTAAAGCCTCCTCATAATTAATCTTTCCATTAATCATAGTCCTTGCTTCACCATATCCAATAGTTTTAAGCAACTGTAAATTATTTCCGTATTTATTGATCAAATCTCCTGTTTCTTCTACTAACCCTTTTTTATACATTTCTTTAGTTCTAAGTTGAATTCTACTGGTTAAATTTCCAGGATTTAATCCAAGTTCCAAAACTCTCCAAGGTGTAGGCCTCATGTTTTTAGCCTTCGAAAACATTCTTCCTGTTGCATAAAAAACTTCAAGAGCACGAATTATTCTTATTGAGTCTTCTGGATGTATTCTCTGCGCTGAAAAAGGGTCACAAAGCTTTAATAATTTGTGTCGTTCGGTTTTATCGATTTTTTTAAGTTGATCTCTTAAGAATTTTTGAGGAGGTACCGCTGGAGGATTAAGTCCTCCAATTAAGGCTTGAAGATATAAGCCACTTCCTCCTACAAGTAACGTTAAACCCTTTGTTTCTAAATCTCTCTCAATGGATGTTTTGGCTATGGATTGAAAATCATGAAGATTGATTGGTTTAGATGGCAAGCAAACATCAATAAGGAAATGGTTTACTTGGCTTTGTTGAACTGCTGTTGGCTTTGCGGTGCCAATATCCATATCAATATAGATTTGGCGAGAATCGATATTATGAATATTAGAATTGATTTTTTTTGCAATATCAATCGCAAGTTCAGTTTTACCACTTGCAGTTGGTCCCATAAGGGCTACGACAAGAGGTTTATTGGGTTGCATGATTGTCTTTCAGGGGTTTTATTAGCAGTAATTGCATGAAATTAAATTTTTTAATTTGGTTTTAAATTTTTCCTAAGACTTTCCTTGATACCGATGTTAAATTGAAATTTGGGGAAAGGGTTCGGCTAATGCTCGTATCAAATACAACCTTGCCTGCATCCGTTTATCAGAATGAGTAAAGATTCAAAAGTCCAAGCGGCTTATGGTGCTGAGCAGATCCAAGTTCTTGAAGGCTTGGAACCTGTAAGAAAGCGGCCTGGAATGTATATAGGCTCAACAGGGTCTAAAGGACTTCATCATCTTGTGTATGAAGTTGTTGATAATGCTGTAGACGAGGCACTAGCTGGTCACTGTGATCAAATCACAATATTGCTTTGTGAGGATGGTTCAGCATCAGTCTCAGATAATGGTCGAGGAATTCCAACTGACTTACATCCTCGCACTGGTAAAAGTGCTCTTGAGACAGTTCTAACTGTTTTGCATGCTGGTGGCAAATTTGGAAGCGGTGGTTATAAGGTTTCTGGAGGTTTGCATGGTGTTGGAATATCGGTTGTAAATGCTTTAAGTGAATGGGTGGAAGTAACAGTTAGGAGGCAACAACAAGTTCATTTCCAGAGGTTCGAAAGAGGCGCATCAATTGGGAGTCTAAAGTCTGAAAATCTTTCTAAATCAGATAAAAATTTAACTGGTACTACTGTTTGTTTTAAACCTGATGATCAAATTTTTACGGATGGCATATCTTTTGAATACGGAATTTTATCATCGAGACTTAGAGAACTAGCTTATTTAAATGGAGGGGTTCGTATTGTTTTTCGTGACGAGAGAAAGCAATCGAATGATTCTTCGCAAAGTCCACACGAAGAAGTTTATTTTTATGAAGGTGGAATAAAAGAATATGTAGAGTATATGACTAAAGCAAAAGACTCATTACATCCAGAGATTATTTATGTCAATTCAGAAAAAGATGGAGTTCAAGTAGAAGCAGCAATGCAATGGTGCGTTGATGCTTATTCAGATAGCATTCTTGGATTTGCTAATAATATTCGCACCATAGATGGTGGAACTCATATTGAGGGTCTGAAAACAGTATTAACTAGAACGTTAAACTCATTTGCAAAGAAAAGAGGTAAACGAAAAGATGGAGATTCGAATTTAGCAGGAGAAAATATTCGAGAAGGTTTAACAGCTGTTTTATCTGTAAAAGTTCCAGATCCAGAATTTGAAGGTCAAACAAAAACTAAATTAGGTAACACTGAGGTTCGAGGGATTGTTGATAGTTTGGTAGGGACGAGTCTGAGTCAATATTTAGAATTCAACCCAGGTGTTATTGACTTAATTTTAGAGAAAGCAATACAAGCCTTTAATGCTGCTGAGGCAGCAAGAAGAGCTAGAGAATTGGTCCGTAGAAAAAGTGTTTTAGAAAGTTCTACCTTGCCAGGTAAATTGGCTGACTGTAGCTCAAGAGACCCATCAGAATCAGAAATTTACATAGTTGAGGGAGATTCTGCTGGAGGATCGGCTAAGCAGGGAAGAGATCGAAAATTTCAAGCAATTTTACCTTTGAGAGGAAAAATTCTAAATATTGAGAAAACCGATGATGCGAAGATGTATAAAAATACTGAGATTCAATCTTTAATAACTGCTCTTGGTTTAGGAATAAAAGGTGAGGATTTTGAAGTTAAGAATCTCAGATATCACAGAGTAGTAATCATGACTGATGCTGATGTAGATGGTGCTCATATAAGAACGTTACTTTTGACTTTTTTTTATAGGTATCAAAAGGATCTTGTAGAAGGTGGATATATTTATATTGCTTGTCCTCCTCTCTATAAAGTTACAAGAGGAAAGAATCATAAATATTGTTATAACGAATCAGATATGCAAAAAACTCTTGCAAGTTTTGGAGAAAAAGCCAATTATACAATTCAACGATTTAAAGGTTTAGGAGAAATGATGCCTAAACAATTATGGGAAACAACTATGGACCCAACAACTAGAATGATGAAAAGAGTTGAGATAGAAGATGCTCTTGAAGCTGATCGAATATTTACAATTTTAATGGGTGATAAAGTTGCACCAAGAAGAGAATTTATTGAAACTCATAGTGTTGATCTGGACCTGGCTACTTTAGATATTTGATGAATATAATTAGTACTTTTATTGTCTGGACATGGCTTTTATGTATTGGTTTGGTAGCCCCTACTACATTACCTGCTGGGGGTGCTCAAGAATCAATTATTCAGCATAGAAAAAATAATATTGGATCACCAATAATTGCATTAAAAGATTTTAATTTGCTTACTTCAGCCTCTAATAATTCATCTACTTTAACTAAGGTTAAAGCAGGAACACCAGTTAAAGTTATTCAAGTATGGGAAAGTAATGAGAGCAAAAATTGGTTATTAGTTAGTGTTTTATGTCATAACTTTGATCAGTTGTTTTATAGAAGAGGATGGGTGGAAATTTGAGTAATATGATATATGTCTGATATTTTATTTGTTTCTATTGGTGCAATTTTAGGGGCTAATATTCGATTTAAAATTCATCATAAATTAGGAAACTTAAATTTAGACAAAGGTTTTTTAATTCTAATAATTAATACTTTTGCTTCTTTTGGCCTTGGTTTATTCCTTTCACTTGTAGAGCAATTTAGAGCTTTTACTTATTCTTACCAATTAATATTATTCTTTTCAATTGGTTTTTTTGGAAGCCTCAGTACTTTTTCTTCATTTGTTTATGATCTGTTTGATTTATGTTTGCAATTGGAATTTTTTAGAGCTTTAAAGTTATTTATTATTTCTGTGAGTATAGGAATCATTGCTTTTGCATTTGGATTTTTCTTAGGTAATCAATAGATGGGTATAGATATTAAAAACAATACATTTTTCTTAATATCTTTTGGAGCAATTCTTGGAGCTTTATTTCGATGGCAAATTGATGAAATTTTTATAGTCAATTTAATTGGTTGCTTTTTATTAGGATTTTTTAATTCATTAAATATTTTAAAAAGATATAAATTAACTCTTTGTGTTGGACTTTGTGGCTCTATGACTACCTTTAGTAGCTGGATGTCTCACTTATATAAGTTACTAAATCAAGGCCTTTATAAATTGTTTTTACTGAACTCACTTTCAATTGTACTTATAGGAATTGTGTTTATTGGTTTAGGACACATCTTTGCTAAGAAATTAAATGCTTAATCGAGTAATTTTTCTATTGCTTTTGTAATTTCAAGACTGTCGGGTTCTATTGAACTTTTAAATCTTGCGACTGCATCTCCCTCCGTATTAATGAGAAATTTTTCAAAGTTCCATTCAACGTCTCCAGATGGACTTACTTGATTCAAGGTAGTAAATGGTTCTGTTGTTTTGCCTTTGGCATGAACTTTTTGGAAAAGTTGGAAATTTACTCCATAAGTTGTTGAACAGAACTCTTTTATTTCTTCCAATTGCCCAGGCTCTTGGTTTCCAAAGTCATTACAAGGAAAGCCTAAAACTTTGAAGCCTTTGGATTCATATTTATCCTGAAGATACTGAAGAGCTTTATATTGCTTAGTAAATCCGCACTTGCTTGCGACATTGACAATCAATAAGACATTTCCTTTGTAATGATCAAAAGTTATTTTCTGATTTTTAAAAGAGAAGACCTCCACTTTGCTGATATTTACGGACATGGATATGGAAGTGATAAAAAACGGGAGTTAGCCATAAAATAATAATGGCTTGCTGCTCCAAATATGAACGAAGAAATAGGGGCATCTCGTGAGACTCAATCTTTGGCTAATGGCAGTTTGGTTGCTGAGGCAGTTGCTCAGCAATTAGAGGCAATGCTTTCTGCGGGAAATTACGATGGCGTCAAATTACTTCTCAGCCCTGTGCAGCCTGTTGATATAGCTCAGGCTATTGGAACTTTGCCGATGATTTTGCAAGCCTTGGCTTTTAGGCTTTTGAATAAAAACGAAGCAATTGAGGTTTACGAATATTTAGATCCTTCAGTACAACAAAATCTTTTAGATCGTTTGAGGTCAAACGAAGTACTCGATTTAGTTGAAGAAATGTCACCCGATGATCGTGTCCGACTATTTGATGAGTTGCCTGCAAAAGTTGTAAGGCGTTTACTTGCAGAGCTTAGTCCCGAAGAAAGACGAGTAACTGCTCAGCTGTTGGGGTATGAGTCTGAAACGGCTGGCAGATTAATGACAACAGAATTTATAGATCTCAAAGAATTTCTTAGCGTTTCACAAGCTTTAAAACTAGTCAGACAAAGAGCTACTTTTTCAGAAACCATTTACAGCCTTTATGTGACTGATAAAGAGAGGCATCTGACTGGAATTTTATCTTTAAGGGATTTAGTAGTTGCTGATCCTGAATCACTTATTGGAGAAGTGATGACAAGAGAGGTTGTCAATGTCAGAACCGATACTGATCAAGAAGAGGTTGCAAGAGCAATTCAAAGATATGATTTTTTAGCTTTACCGGTGGTAGATCTTGAGAAAAGACTAGTAGGAATTGTCACTGTTGATGATGTAATTGATGTTATTGAGCAAGAGGCGACTAGGGACATTTATGCAGCTGGAGCGGTTCAAGCTGGTGATGAAGATGATTACTTCCAAAGCAATTTATTCGTTGTAGCCAGACGGCGTATTGTCTGGCTTGCCGTTTTGGTCCTAGCAAATGGATTAACAACTCAAGTGATTGCTATGAATGACGAGGTTTTGAAGCAAGTGGTTTTGTTGACTGCTTTCATTCCTTTATTGATTGGCGCAGGAGGGAATGTTGGGGCTCAAAGCTCAACGGTTGTTATTCGAGGTTTGAGTACTCAACGAATACAACGACTTGGTCTATTTAGGGCTATTGCAAAAGAAGCTTTAGCAGGAGCCTTGCTGGGAGTTTTGATGGCTGTTTTTGTCGTACCTTTTGCTTGGTGGCAAGGACAGGGACCTTTAGTCGCAACTGCTGTAGGAATAAGCTTGATTGCTATTACAACTCTTGCTGCTACCGCAGGAGCTTCATTGCCTTTGCTTTTTGATCGTATGGGCTTAGACCCCGCTTTAATGTCTGCACCTTTTATTACTACTGCCACAGATGTTGCAGGGGTACTGATTTATTTGAAAACAGCTTCTTGGCTCCTAGGGAGATTGGGGTAGAAGTCGAATGAGTGTTTTTACTCAAAGTGTGGGAAGCCGAGCTATTCTTATTTGATCTTTACAATTCTTAGTAGTAAGCTTTACAAAACTCAACAAACCTATGACAACGGCAGTAGAGGCTCCTAAGGCTAAGAATTCATCTTCCGCTGCTTCTGCAAGATCCGTTACGGATATTGACTTAGTCCGTTCTTACTTAAGAGATATTGGAAGAGTCCCTTTGCTGTCACACGAGCAGGAAATTACTTTGGGAAGACAAGTTCAAGATCTTGTTGTCCTTGAAAATCTTGAGACCGAACTCGAGAGTGATTTAGGGGAAAAGCCAGACATCAACTTTTTCGCTGACAAGGCTGGAATCTCTCCGATCCAATTAAAAAAGAAGTTGAAGAGCGGTAGAAGAGCAAAAGAGAGAATGGTTGCAGCCAATCTTCGTTTGGTAGTAAGTGTTGCTAAGAAATACACAAAAAGAAATATGGAATTATTAGATTTAATTCAAGAAGGAACTATCGGCTTAGTTCGGGGAGTTGAAAAATTTGATCCCACTCGTGGATACAAGTTTTCAACCTATGCCTACTGGTGGATACGTCAAGGCATCACACGCGCAATTGCTGAAAAAAGTAGATCTATAAGATTGCCTATACACATAACTGAAATGCTAAACAAGTTGAAAAAAGGTCAACGAGAATTAAGTCAAGAACTTTCTAGAACTCCAACCTTGAAAGAACTATCTGAGTATGTTGAGTTGCCCGAGACTGACGTTAAAGATTTAATGAGTAGAGCTGGGCAGCCAGTTAGCTTAGAAACAAAAATTGGCGATGGTGAAGATACTATTTTATTAGACTTATTATCTAACGAAATTGATATGCCCTCCGAGCAAATTGAAAGTGATTGCATGAAGGGTGATTTAGAAACATTACTCGAACAATTACCCGAATTACAAAATCGTGTTTTAAGAATGAGATACGGTATGGATGGTGATGATCCTATGAGTCTTACTGGGATTGGAAGAGTTTTGGGTATTAGTAGAGATAGAGTAAGAAATTTAGAAAGAGATGGTTTGCGAGGTTTAAGAAAAACCGGAGACTCAGTTGAAGCTTATATGGCTTCTTGAATTATCTTGATAAGAATAGGATTAACTTTTTCTGGCATTTCATCATGGGGACAATGTCCTGCGTCTGAAATAACATCTAAAGATTTTATACATTCAAAAGTTTTAAACCATTTTTGAGCTTCTTTCACAGGTTCCCAAGGATCTTTTTCTCCCCAAATTAAGTGAACTGAAGTATTCATTTCCTTTAGTAAATTTGGTGCTAGGTAATCATCAAATAGGTTGATAAATCCTCTAAAAGCCTCCGGAGCTCCTTTGCTTTGGGTTGGCTTGAAGAGTGTGTCTATTAACTCTTCATCCACATTATTTCCACTTGGATAAGCTACTTTTAAAATTTTCGTAATAAACTTTGGTTTTGCTGCGATGTTAAAAATGTTGGAACTTAAAAGTCTTTGTCTTACAAAAGTTTTAATCACTGGTCTTAAAAATCTCATTAATAACGATTGTTCAGCTAGGCGCTTATCATCCATTGTCCTTTGAGCACAATCAATTAATATTACCCCTAAGGCTTTTTGAGATAATTTTTTCGATGTATTTAATGCAATAACTCCCCCAATCGAATTTCCAATTAATAAGACAGGTTTTTTAACTATTTCGTTACAAAAATCATAAACTAGCTGACTCCAATTATCAAAACAATAATTGAAATTCTGATAGGTTTTCTTTTCATATGAAATCTGTGAATTTGGCTTACTGCTTTCTCCAAAGCCTATTAAATCTAATGCATAGCATGGTGCAATTGAGCTAATAGTTTTTTGATTGAATCTCCAATGCTCTTTACATGCTCCAAAACCATGAATTAATACTATTGCGATTCCTGAATCATTAATTGTTTCTTCTACTTGCCATGCAATTTGATAATTTTTCCAATTCCAGAATTGCTTCATATTTTTAGAGAAGGATGAAATTATTTTTACTTAAAGATATATCTTTAGTAAAGTGAATAGTTTTTTTATTCATATTATTCGATGTATTACCTATTCAAAAAGTATTAATTTGAGTCGATAAAATTATCAAAAAAATGATATTGTGAAAGAACATTTTTTCAATTTTGATTTATTTTGATGGGCATTTTTGATTCTCCTCAAGATATCCAAAATTCACTTCTGGAATGGTTTAGGGAAAATGGTAGATACTGGATACCATGGAAATTAAAGAAAGATGGTTCCGTTCCTCGATCAGGTGAAAGTATATCTCCTTATGGAATTTGGATTGCAGAGGTCATGCTTCAGCAGACTCAGTTGAAGGTCGTTATTCCTTACTGGAAAAAATGGATGAAGGTTTTTCCTACCTTGTCGTGTTTAGCAGAGGCTGATTTGGAGAATCTTCTTATGATATGGCAAGGTCTTGGTTATTATTCACGTGCGAAACGAATACATCAATCCTCTAAAATATTAGTTGAATTTGTTGGCAAAAATAGAGATCAAGATCCAGATTCTTGGCCTAATCAAATAGATAAGTGGATGTCTCTTCCTGGTATCGGTAGAAGTACTGCAGGTAGTATCATCTCATCTGCCTTTGACCTGCCAACCCCAATATTGGATGGGAATGTAAAAAGAATTTTGTCTAGATTGCTAGCCATTGAAAGAAAATCTATTAAAGATGAAAGAAAATTATGGGAATTCAGCTCGTTATTGATTGAAAGGCTAAGTCCAAGGGATTTCAATCAGGCTTTGATGGATTTAGGGGCAATTATTTGTACTCCCAAAAAACCAAGTTGTTCTTCTTGCCCACTACAAAATTTTTGTGTTGCTTATACAAAGTACGATCCTGAAGATTTTCCTAAAAAAGAAATGACCAAAATAAAGCCTCTGCAAGAAATTGGAATTGGGCTTGTTTTTAATCAAAAAGGTGAATTGCTTATAGATCAGCGATTAGAAAGCTCAAGTATGGGCGGAATGTGGGAATTTCCAGGAGGAAAAAAAATTCCCAACGAATCGATTGAGAAAACTATCGAGCGAGAATTAAAAGAAGAGCTTGGGATTGTTGTCAACGTTGGAGAAAAGCTTTTATCTTTTGAACACGCTTATACCCATAAGAAGCTTTATTTTACTGTTCATATTTGTGCATGGATATCAGGTCAGCCAAAACCATTAGCAAGTCAAAAATTACTTTGGGTATCTCCGGACAGACTTTTTGATTTTCCTTTCCCTGCTGCTAACACTAAAATTATTTCTGAATTACATAAACATCTTTGTATTGGAAATTAAAAACTGTAAATCACCAATAATAACTCTATTGATATTTAATTAGACATGCGTGCTGGAAGTGTCATTGCGATTGGAGAAGCTTTGATAGATCGACTGGGCCCTCTAGGGGGAGATCCCTCTTCTGATTTGCCAGTAACAGATTGTTTTGGTGGCGCTCCAGCTAATGTTGCTTGTGCCTTGAGCAGACTAGGAGCGAAGGTTTCTTTTATTGGCTCTTTAGGAAATGATGCTTTTGGAGAGGATTTTAATAATCTATTAATCCAAAGGGGAATTAATACCTCTGGATTACAGCAAGATACTCTTCGTCCAACAAGAGTTGTATTGGTTCGTAGAGACTCTGATGGAGAAAGATGTTTTGAAGGCTTTGAGGGTGATAAAGGCTTGGGATTTGCCGATCAAGCCATATCTTTGGAACAAATTATTCGAGACTGGCCATTGGTTGCGGAAAATGCGCAATGGTTAGTGGCAGGAACAATTCCTTTGGCTTCAGAAATATCATCCAAAGCTTTTTTGTGGTGTATCGAAAATGCTATGCATTCAGGAATAAAGATTGCCCTTGATTTGAATTGGCGTCCAACTTTTTGGCGAAACCAAGTTTCAACCGTCTCAGAACCCTCTGTGAAAGAAAAAAATCAAATATTGTCAATTTTAAAAAACGTTTCGTTAATAAAACTCGCTAAAGAGGAGGCTCAATGGTTTTTTCATACCTCTGATCCAACTGAAATCTCTTCATCTCTTCCACAAAGACCATCTGTTGTAGTTACCGATGGATCAAATCCCATTTTATGGCGACTCAATAATCACCTTGGCAAATCATTTGCGATTATCCCCTCTTCTGTGGTTGATACAACTGGAGCTGGTGATGCATTCACTGCAGGATTAATTTATAAACTCATCTCTGTTGAATTAGATCAAATCAGTGAACAAAGTGCTAAAGATATTATTCAATTTGGAATTGCATGTGGCTCGCATGTTTGCAAGGGAGTAGGAGCGATAGAACCACAACCTTACTTAGATGATATTGATAATTTATTGTCTTTATCTAAAGGAGGAATCAGCTGAAAAAAACGGGATTGATTTTCTGAGGAATATTCTAATTTTCCTCTCCAAGCATCAGGCATTGGCAGTGATAACCTTTCTGGCCATTCAACAACCATCAATGCACCAATGGCTTTAGATTCCTCTTCCTCTTGTAAAAAAAATTCGTTTGCCGCATTTTGTTCTTCAATTCTGTATAAATCAAGATGTACCAATGGAGGCGATCCCAAAGGATAATGTTGGGATAAAGGAAAAGTTGGAGAAGTAATGGGCTCTTGAATTTTTAGACTTTTTGCAATTCCTTTAACTAATGTGGTTTTTCCTGCTCCAAGAGGCCCATTTAAAAGGAGAATGCGTAGATCTGGAAATATTTTTGTTAACGTGGATCCTAATGACATCGTTGATTCAGGTTTATCTAGAGTCCAGCAGAAATTATTGGTTTGCTGAGCAAATGAATTAAAAACCTTGAATTGTTTTTCAGTATCTTTTTCCACCATCTCCCATAGAGAGTTCAACTTATGTTCGCAGCAACCAAGTCAAATCTCAACAGTATTGAGAATAATACTGATTACGTAGTTAACGATATAACCGAAGCAGAATTCGGGCGAAAAGAACTTTTGATCGCTGAAACAGAAATGCCTGGTTTAATGGCACTGAGAAAAAAATATGGATCCCAAAAACCCTTAAAAGGGGCTTTCATAGCAGGTAGTCTCCACATGACTATTCAAACAGGAGTTCTTATTGAGACTCTCGTTGAACTTGGTGCAAAAGTTAGATGGGCTTCATGTAATATTTTTTCCACTCAGGATCATGCTGCTGCAGCTATTGCAAATTCAGGAGTCCCAGTATTTGCCAAGAAGGGTGAGACTTTAGATGAATACTGGGAATATACGCATAAAATTTTTGAGTGGAGAGATGGTGAATCTGCAAATATGATTCTTGACGATGGTGGTGATGCGACTGGATTGATTATTCTGGGGAGCAAAGCGGAAGAAGATATTTCAGTTCTTAATAACCCTTCAAATGAAGAGGAAATTGCATTATTTGCTTCCATTAAGAAAAAACTTTCACAAGATCCAACTTTTTATTCAAAAGCTAAATCTTTTATAAAAGGAATTACTGAGGAAACCACAACAGGTGTAGCTCGTCTTTACCAAATGGAAAAAAATGGAGAACTTGTTTTCCCAGCAATCAACGTAAATGATTCTGTGACTAAAAGTAAGTTTGATAATCTTTATGGTTGCCGAGAGTCCTTGGTGGATGGAATCAAAAGAGCTACAGATGTCATGGTGGCTGGCAAGGTAGCCCTTGTTATGGGATATGGAGATGTTGGAAAAGGTTCTGCGCAGTCTTTAAGGGGTTTAGGCGCGACAGTAATGATTGCTGAGATAGATCCAATATGTGCTCTTCAAGCCGCAATGGAGGGTTATAGAGTTGTGAGATTAAATGAAGTGGTGGAAGATGTAGATATTTTTGTTACTGCCACTGGAAATTTCCAAGTGATTCGTCATGAGCATTTGATTAGGATGAAGAATGAATCGATTGTTTGTAATATTGGCCATTTTGATAATGAAATAGAGGTTTCCTCTTTAAAGTCTTATGAATGGGAAAATATTAAACCCCAAGTAGATCACATAACTTTACCAAGCGGTAACAAAATTATTCTTCTAGCAGAAGGGAGATTAGTTAATCTTGGATGTGCCACTGGTCATCCTAGTTTTGTTATGAGTAATTCTTTTACTAATCAAGTATTAGCTCAAATTGAACTATTTAAATATGGCGTTAAATATTTGAACAAAGTTTATGTCTTGCCCAAACATTTAGATGAAATGGTGGCTGTTCTTCATCTAGATAAGATTGGAGCAAAGTTAACTAAGTTAACTCAAGAACAAGCTGAATATATTAATGTTCCAATCGAAGGTCCCTACAAGACAGAGCAATATCGTTATTGATTTTATTTAAACAGTTCAAACTAAATGGAAATATCTGAATTTATTTCTTCTTTACCAGTATTTATAGGAAATGCAGTTGAGACCAATCAGTGGATTGGTTATGGAGCGATCTTATTGGCAATGTTTTTGGAAAACCTAATTCCGCCAATTCCTTCGGAGTTGATTATGCCTCTTGGAGGCTTTTATGTGTCTCAAGGTCAATTAGATTTTTTACCAGTTGTTTTAGCAGGTTTAATCGGAACTGTTATTGGGGCGTTGCCTTGGTATGGAATTGGCAGATTGGTGAATGAAGAAAGACTTGAGAAATGGCTTGAGAAGAATGGACGTTGGATTGGAATTAAGCCTCAGGAACTTGCTCGCAGTCGTAAATGGTTCAACAGGTATGGAGTGTCTTTAGTCTTCTGGGGAAGATTAGTACCTGGAATTCGTACTTTGATTTCAGTTCCAGCAGGGGTTGAGTTAATGCCTATCACTCCTTTTCTAATTTGGACAACCGCAGGAAGCTTGATTTGGACGTTGTTTTTAACAATTACAGGGTTCTATTTAGGGGATAATTATGCAAATATTGAAACTTTGATTAGTCCTTTCTCAAGTATATTTAAGATAATCATCATCTTAACTATTTCTGCAGCTTTGATAACTTTAATTTATAAAACCCTCCGTAAATTAATTAACAATTAAAAAGATATTTTAAAATGGAATTTCGTCGTTATTACTTGGTTGCTGATTAAAATTGTTGTTTTGAAAATTACTATTTTCTGAATCTCTTTTTGATCCTAATAATTCAAGACGATCAACTCTAACAACTGGCTTATTTCTATCCTCTCCAGTATTACGATCCTTCCAACTGTCCATTTTAAAGCTGCCAGTTATACCGATTAAAGAGCCTTTTTTTACATAATCAGCGGCTACTTGGGCTTGTTTGCCCCAAATTTCTAAATTAAACCAATCGGGTTCATCGTTCCGATTTCTTCTATTTACCGCCATTGTTAGATTTGCTACTACAGTTCCAGATTCAAAATATCTAACTTCAGGATCTCTGCCTGCTCTTCCAACAAGAGTGACTGAATTTATTGCCATCATTACCTCCTCTGTTTACTGGTTGCTAAATAATATATCTATCTTAGTTCAACTCTCTTTATGATGGCTCAAATGATTGAAATCCGTGTTTTTTAACCGTTTCAAATTCTCCCGAGATATTGGGATTGATTTAGGTACAGCAAATACCTTGATTTATGTTTCTGGTAAGGGAATCGTACTGCAAGAACCTTCTGTTGTAGCGATGGACTTAGAAGAGGGGATCCCACTCGCAGTGGGCAATGATGCGAAGTTAATGTTAGGGCGAACACCAGGAAATATTCGTGCCGTTAGACCGCTTCGGGATGGGGTAATAGCCGACTTTGATGCGGCTGAGCAAATGCTTAAGACATTTATTCAAAAATGCAATGAGGGCCGTGGAATAATTGCACCCCGACTAGTAGTTGGTATTCCCAGTGGTGTGACTGGTGTAGAGAGACGGGCAGTTCGGGAGGCTGGTCTCGCGGGAGCAAGAGAGGTGCATTTGATTGATGAGCCTGTCGCTGCTGCAATTGGAGCTTCTTTGCCGGTGACAGAGCCTATAGGGACAATGATTGTTGATATTGGTGGAGGGACTACTGAAGTTGCTGTTTTAAGTCTTGGTGGAACAGTTTTAAGTGAATCTGTGAGAGTTGCAGGCGATGAAATCAATGATTCAATCGCGACCTATTTGAAAAAAGTACATAACTTAGTAGTTGGTGAGAGAACAGCTGAAGAGATAAAAATTAAAATTGGATCAGCTTTTCCATCTAATGAATTTGATTTGCAATCAATAGATGTACGGGGATTACATTTACTCTCAGGGTTGCCTCGATCAATCAACTTGAAAGCAGGCGACTTACGTGAAGCTATGTCAGAGCCTCTGAATAAGATTGTTGATGCTGTTAAAAGAACTCTAGAGAGAACTCCACCTGAACTAGCGGCAGATATTGTTGATAGGGGTATAATGCTTGCAGGAGGGGGGGCTCTTGTTAGAGGAATTAGTGATCTGTTAAGTCATGAAACAGGAATTTTTACGCACGTAGCCGAAGATCCATTGCTGTGTGTAGTAAATGGATGTGGTTTGGTTTTAGATGATTTTAAATCAATGAGAAGAGTTTTAGATACGCCTGATTTTGCTAGAAATGTAATTAGAGATTGAACAATGATTAAAGCCCGAAGGGAAATAGGGTTTCATTTGCTTTTGAAAGGGAGGTTATGGGTAATATTTTTATTTGGAGCTTTATTATTTGGGATTCGTTGGTCAAAAGGAGCAGGATATTTAGATTTATACTCGGTTTTATTAAAACCCATACTCCCAGGTACTGCTCAAAGCGAATGGATTAAGGAAGGAGATAATGCTGAAAAAAATATTCGATTAAAATTGCTTGAAGATGATAATTCTCGTTTACGAAGAGCTCTTTCTTTAAAAGATTTTAATACTAATCAAAGAATTTCAGCTGCTGTAATATCTCGATCTTCAAGAAATTGGTGGCAACAGTTAGAAATTAATAAGGGTGCAAAAGATGGAGTTTTGAAAGGGCAAACAGTAATTGGTCCAGGCGGCTTAATTGGTCTAATTGACAGCGTAACCCCACTTACTGCAAGAGTTAGATTATTGACCGATCCTGGTCATCAGGTAGGAGCTTGGATTGATCGTACTCAGCACCATGGGATTTTGACTGGGATGGGAACAAATAGACCAAAACTGATTTTTTTAAATAAAAATAGTTTGGCTAAAATTGGAGATGCTGTTACTACATCTCCAGCAAGTACTTTGTTACCCCCAAACTTAACAATTGGAATTGTTAAGTTTGTGAACGAAAAAGCCTTACCATCTCCATATGCAATAGTTCAATTAACTGCATCACCTGATGCAATTGATTGGGTTCAAGTCTTGAAAAATGATGCTCAAAAATAATAAGAAAATATTAATCTTTTTTATTTTAATTTGTTTGCAATTTTGTATAATCACAGCTCCTGATTGGCTTAAAATAAATGGAATAACCCCATGTTGGCCTGTTATCTTATTGTTGCCATTTTCACTGAATAATAGTCGTTTTAAAGCCGCTATAGCTTCAGTTTCATTAGGAATCTTTATAGATTCTTTTACAATTAGTGATGTTTCTTACGTTCCATCTTTGCTGCTTCTTTCTATAGTTTGGAGTACATATGGATTGCATAATAAAAAAATTGAATTATTTCTAAATATTGGTTTGATGGCTATCTTTGGAACTGCCTTTGTTGGCTTTTCTATATGGGTTCAAAAAATTTTTCTTTATAGCGATTTAAGAAATAATTGGTTTCATTCTTGGTCAATCTTTGTATTAATTTCTGAGGTCATAATTACTGGATTAGTTGCCCCATTTTTCTCCTCATGGCTTCTTCTTACTTATAAAAAAAACTAATGCAAAATTTTTTAAAGCTTTAAAAATAGAATAAATACTTATTTATTAGTGGGGACTCTGTCTTTTAGATTATTCAAATGGCTTTGAATACCTTACTTGAAGATGATATCGTCATATAACAAGAAGCCATTTCGACGTAAAATTTCGATGGTCCTGTCACCAAGGCAACAGCTAATCTCATGACCTGCATTTTGGTTGTAGATGATGAACCAGCAGTATTGAAAGTCTTGGTCACAAGGCTAAATCTTGCTGGTTATAAAGTTTTATCTGCACAGGATGGAGAGCAAGCACTAGAGGTTTTTCACAAAGAAGCTCCAGACTTAGTGGTTCTAGATGTCATGCTCCCGAAGATGGATGGCTTTGCAGTTTGTCGAAGAATTAGAGCTGAGTCTTGCGTTCCAATAATATTCTTGACTGCTCTTGAAGCGATTTCAGAAAGAGTTGCAGGTTTGGATTTAGGCGCTGATGATTACCTGGCTAAACCATTTAGCCCCAAGGAGTTAGAAGCTAGAATAGCGACGATTTTGAGACGAGTGGGACCTGCTCCAACTATTGATGAACCAAGAGAAGTCCCGTCAGGTCAAGGAGTAATGAAGCTTGGTGATCTTGTTGTAGACACCAATAGAAGGCAAGTCAGTAGAGGAGGAGAAAGGATAGGCTTAACATATACAGAATTTAGCTTGCTGGAATTATTATTTCGTGATCCTGGCCGTGTTGTACCTCGAGCAGAAATTCTGGAACAGCTTTGGGGTTACCCTCCAAGAAGAGCGGCGGATTTAAGAGTTGTGGATGTCTACGTAGCTCGTTTAAGAGGGAAGCTTGAACCAGATCCTAGGAATCCTGAGTTGATTTTAACTGTCAGAGGCATTGGCTACGCTTCTCAAAGAATTGGAGAATTTCCTACTGCTATTGCCAGTTAAAGATTAATAGCTCAAAATTGATAGGTTTGCATTTGAAATTGTTTATTCTTGCCGTATGTACCCATTGCCTTGTCTGAATTAAGAGATACCCGCCTCGAGAAGGCAAAAGCACTAAAAACCCTTGGAAAAGGTCCCTATGGTTTGAATTTTCGACCTACTGACTCTGCCGCTGTTTTGCAGGGAAAATATAAAGACTTGCCAAATGGCGAAGAAAAAAAAGACGAAGTATCTATCGCAGGGCGAGTAACTTCTAGAAGAGTGATGGGAAAACTTGCTTTTTTTACTCTTTCCGATGAAACAGGCATAATTCAACTCTTTTTGGAAAAGGCGACCTTAAATCGGAATGAAGATAGTGAGAATCCAAAGAATAATTTTGAGAACATTACCTCTCTGGTTGACTCTGGTGATTGGATAGGAGTCAGTGGAATATTAAGGAGAACTGATAGAGGTGAACTTTCTATAAAGGTTTTCGAATGGTCAATGCTATCAAAATCTTTACAACCCCTACCAGATAAATGGCATGGACTTGCCGATGTAGAAAAGCGCTATAGACAAAGATATTTAGATTTAATTGTAAATCCACAGTCAAGAAAAACTTTTCGAACTAGGGCTTTATTAGTTAGTTCAATTCGACGATGGTTAGATGAAAAAGACTTTCTTGAAATCGAGACTCCAGTTTTACAATCAGAAGCTGGAGGAGCGGATGCAAGGCCTTTCATAACTCATCACAACACGCTCGATTTACCTTTGTATCTGAGGATTGCAACAGAATTGCATCTTAAAAGACTTGTGGTGGGTGGATTTCAAAGGGTCTATGAACTTGGAAGAATTTTTAGAAATGAAGGAATTAGCACTAGGCATAATCCTGAATTTACTTCTGTTGAAATTTATGAGGCCTTTGCAGATTATTTCGACATGATGGATTTAACAGAAAAATTACTTTCTTCAGTTTGCGAAAAGATTTGTGGATCGACCAAAATTAATTATCAAGAGCAAGAAATAGATTTGCAACCTCCTTGGAGAAGGGCCACGATGCATGATTTAGTTAAGGAATTTACTGGAATTGATTTTGAATTATTTGGAGACAATGCTGATGATGCTAAGGCTGAAATGAGTCGAGAGGGGCTTCAAGTGCCCGATAAGGCTGATACTGTTGGAAGCCTATTAAATGAAGCTTTTGAACAAGCAGTAGAGCCTGAACTGATTCAGCCTACATTTGTGATGGATTATCCAATTGAGATTTCTCCATTGGCTAGAAAACATAGAACTAAAAAAGGTTTAGTGGAAAGATTTGAACTTTTTATTGTTGGTAGAGAAACTGCCAATGCTTTTAGCGAATTAATTGACCCTATTGATCAAAGAGAACGTTTACTTTTACAGCAAGCGAAAAAAGAAGCAGGTGATCTTGAGGCTCAAAGCTTGGATGAGGATTTTATCAATGCTCTTGAAGTCGGAATGCCTCCAACAGGAGGTCTCGGAATAGGAATAGATAGGTTTGTAATGTTGTTAACAGATAGTCCTTCCATAAGAGATGTAATAGCTTTTCCACTTTTACGACCAGAAGCAAATTTAAAACAAACTGGAAAGTGACCCATCAGAGTGGATAATAGGAATAGGCATGTAAGTATTTTGTTTAGATGAGCGGCGAGAGAGTTGGTTTCCGTTTCAAGCATGCAGATGCTGTTGTGAAAAGGAACCCCCAAGGGCGTTCAAGACGCGGTTGGGTTATGGAACCTGTTGAGCAAACGACAAGCAGGGGTACAAAAATGCCTGCTTATCGCATTAGATGGAGAGATAGCGAGCGTCCTGAAATCGTTTTACAACATATGCTCATTGCTGATCCTGATCCAACACCGCCACCCGAAAATGTTAGCTTGGATGTCACATGAGAAAGGATAATTAAAGTTTGATTTTTTATAAGAATTCGAGTAAAAAGTAACAAATTTTTTCTTTTAAAAGCGTTTTAGAGCATTAGCTACATCTCTTTTGGAGTCATTAATCTTCTCTCGATCTCTTTTGTCATGAATCTTCCTTCCTTTACCGACTCCTATTTTTAATTTGATCCATGAGCCTTTTAGATAAAGACTTAAAGGGATTATTGTTAAACCTTTTCTCTCTAAACTTATTTTTAATTTCTCGATTTCTTTTCGATGTGCAAGAAGTCTTTTGATTCTCAGAGGTTCGTGATTGAAAAATTTACCGGCATGATTATGAGGCGATATATGAACATTATGAAGTTGAATTTGATCTTTTTTGATTAGGCAAAATCCATCTTTTAAATTTACTTTTCCAGCTCTAATTGATTTAACTTCTGTTCCAAGAAGCTCTAATCCAGTTTCAAGTGTTTCTAGGATTTCATATTCATATCTTGCTTGTCGATTTTCTGCTAAGCGACGATTTCCATCAACTGAGGAATTGTTTTTGGATTTTTTCTTTCCTTTTTTGCTCATTCTTCTATTTACCTCCATTTTTGTTGAGATGCCACTACCCTTTGATCATGGCAATTGTGTCTTCAATTACTAATCATTCTTCTCTTCCTAATGATAAAGGAGAGGAAAGATTGGTTGGTCCCAGTCTTTTAAAAGAGGAGCTTAAATTATCTCAACAAGATTCACTCAGGCCTAAATCTTTTGATGATTTTGTAGGTCAATCTGAATTAAAAAAAGTTCTTGAGATTTCAGTTAAAGCATCATTAAAAAGAGGAGAAGCACTTGATCATTTAATGCTTTATGGGCCGCCAGGATTGGGAAAAACTACCATGGCTCTTGTTATTGCTGAGGAATTGGGGGTTAAAGCTAGAGTTACAAGCGCTCCTGCTCTTGAACGACCAAGGGATATTGTTGGATTATTGATTAATATGCAGCCACGTGAATTGATTTTTGTTGATGAGATTCACAGACTCAATCGCATATCACAGGAACTTTTGTATCCAGCTATGGAAGATAGAAGGTTAGATTTAACTGTAGGTAAGGGTACTTCTTCCAGAATGCGATCAATCGAAATCCCCCCTTTTACCTTAGTAGGTGCTACGACAAAACCTGCAGCATTAAGCTCCCCTATGCGAGATCGTTTTGGCATAACTCAGCGACTAGATTTTTACAATTATTTGGACCTTGAAAATATAATTAAAAGATCTGCGAAACTTATTAATTTAGTAATTTCAGAGGAAGCATCTCAACAATTAGCCAAAAGATGTCGAGGTACTCCTCGGATTGCAAATAGGCTCATACGAAGAGTTAGAGATTATGCAGAAGTGTATTCTCATTCAAAGAAGATCGATGTTGAAGTTGTGAACGATGCACTTGATCTACATCGTGTGGATCAAAGAGGTCTAGATGCAACAGATAGAAGTTATATAGGCTTGTTAGTTAATCAATATCAAGGAGGCCCAGTAGGGCTTGAGACTTTGGCTGCTGGACTTGGAGAGGATTCAACGACCCTTGAAACTGTAGTTGAGCCTTATCTAATGCAAATTGGTTTTTTACAGAGAACTTCTAGGGGAAGGGTTGTTACTCCAGCAGCTAAAAAACATTATTTACTAACTTCCTCAAATAATATAGATAAATGATTTTGGGAAGAGTTGTAAAAGTTCTACTTTTACTTTCTATTATTTTTGTTTTCGTGCCATTGTCGACCCAAGCTAAAGTGCTTCCTAAAGTTTTATTCGAGAAGGCCCTTCAAGAAAGTAAAGAAGGAGATTTCATTCGAGCTGAAAAAGATTGGAGTTCTTATTTAAATGATTACCCAGATGATGCGGCTGCCTTGAGTAATAGAGGTAATATTCGTCTCGCACTTGGTGATCCTAAAGGAGCTATAAAAGATCAAACTAAGGCTATTGAAATTTCGCCTGAAGATTTAGACCCTTATCTGAATAGAGGAATTGCTGAAGAAGCTTTGCAGCGTTGGGAGGACGCCAGTAAAGATTACAACTATGTTTTAAACAATAATCCTAAAGATGTTTCAGCTTTATATAACTTAGGTAATGTGATGGGTTCCATGGATAATTGGATTGAAGCGAAGAAATTGTTTGCTCAAGCTGCCTCGTCAAACAATGCAATAGCTATGGCTAGGTCTAGTGAGGCGCTAGCGATTTATCAATTGGGCGATCTTGAACTCGCTGAAAAGAAAATCAGAATATTAATCCGTAAATATCCTTTATTCGCAGATGCGAGAGCAGCATTAAGTGCTCTTCTATGGAGTAAAGGCTTCTCAGGTGAAGCTGAAAGTAATTGGGCTGCGGCTGCTGGATTAGATATTCGATATCGAGAGAAAGATTGGTTGTTGAATATTCGCCGTTGGCCTCCAAAACCTACAAATGATTTGATTGCATTTCTTGCATTGGATGATAGATGAAAGATTTAGGAAAAAAAATTGACGTTTTAACCAAGGATATACTGCCTGATTTAATTCAATTACGTCGTCATCTCCATGCTCATCCAGAGCTAAGCGGTCAGGAATATCAAACTGCTGCTCTTGTTGCCGGGGAGCTTAGAAAATCAGGTTGGGAAGTAAAAGAAGCAGTTGGCAAAACGGGAGTAGTAGCTGAAATGGGTAACAAAAGCGGACCTATTGTTGGCTTACGAGTTGATATGGATGCTTTGCCAATTGAGGAGAGAACAGGTTTAGAATATTCTTCTTCAATTCAAGGCCTGATGCATGCCTGTGGCCATGATCTACATACTTGTATTGGTTTGGGGGTGGCTAAAGTATTAGCAAAAAACAAATTTACAAATTCTCGAATCCGAATCATTTTTCAACCTGCTGAAGAGATTGCTCAAGGTGCAAATTGGATGAGAGCTGAAAAGGTTCTTGAAGGTGTTCAAGCTCTCTTTGGTGTGCATGTTTATCCAGATTTGTCAGTTGGCAAGATTGGAATAAGAACTGGTACTTTTACAGCTGCCGCGGCTGAATTGGAAATAGAGATTATTGGTGATGGAGGGCATGGAGCCAGACCACATGAAGGCATAGATTCAATTTGGATTTCTGCAAAAGTTATTAGTGGACTTCAAGAGGCTATTAGTAGACGTTTAGATGCTCTTAAGCCTGTAGTTATTAGCTTTGGGAAGATTTCAGGAGGTAATGCTTTCAATGTAATTGCTGAGAGGGTTAAGCTTCTAGGTACAGTAAGGTGTCTTGATAACAACCTTTATGAAAAATTGCCTCAATGGATTGAGAAAATAGTACAAAATATAGCCTCTACTTACGGAGGTAAGGCGAATATAAAATTCAAGTCGATCGCGCCTCCAGTTTATAACGATCCAGAGTTGACTAGTTTGTTATCTACCTGTGCGAAGAATTTTATGGATGAAGAAAATATTGTTTATTTAGAAAATCCGTCATTAGGAGCTGAAGATTTTGCTTTCTTCTTGCAAGATGTTCCAGGCACGATGTTTAGATTAGGAGTGGCTGGCAATCAAGGTTGTGCTCCATTGCACAGTGGAAACTTTTCTTTGGATGAAAGAAGCCTAGAATTAGGAATAAAAATTTTGTCTCAAACATTAGTCATGGCATCTAAAACCCTCCAAGACATTTAGTCGCTGATTTTATGAACAGATTGGGTAACCCATTAATCTCAATTTCAGCACCTTTGCTAATTTTATTAGCAATTACAGGCTTTTTACATAGAGAGGGCAAAGATAAAATCCAAGCCATACCTGCTTTAGTTGTAGGAAGTGGATTGGTTTTTACTGGTGCGGTTAGAAGATTTCGGAGACGAAGAATGTTGTTTCTAGAGATAAAAAAAGATATGAATGAACAAAATTTTTAATTCAAAAATTTTATCTATAAAAACTTTAGGGTTTAGTTGCGGATTTCGAGCTAATTTGTATTTATCACTAGGGGTGCCATATTGCTTTGCGGTATGGCTGAGATCACACCCTCTGAACTTGATCTGGTTTAAACCAGTGTAAGGAAAGTGAAATCTTGTGATCTTGATGCATATTGCTCCTTTTTTATTCAATAGCTTTTTAGTTCATGCGGAATTCATGGGTGGCTTCGAGAAAAGGTAAAACCAATGTTTCTCAGATGCATTTTGCTCGCAAAGGCGAAATTACTGAAGAAATGAGGTATGTGGCAAAGCGTGAGAATCTTCCTGAGTCTCTGGTTATGGAAGAAGTCGCGCGCGGTCGAATGGTTATTCCTGCAAATATTAACCATATGAACTTAGAGCCGATGGCAATAGGTATTGCCTCAACATGTAAAGTCAATGCAAATATTGGTGCTTCACCAAATGCAAGCGATATTAGTGAAGAATTAAAGAAGCTTGATCTAGCAGTAAAATATGGGGCTGATACTCTTATGGATCTTTCTACTGGAGGGGTTAATTTAGATGAGGTGCGAACTGAAATTATCAATGCCTCCCCTATCCCGATAGGGACAGTTCCTGTTTATCAAGCTTTAGAAAGTGTTCACGGTTCTATTTCAAGGTTAAATGAGGATGATTTTTTACACATAATAGAAAAGCATTGTCAGCAAGGAGTTGATTATCAAACCATTCATGCAGGCTTATTGATTGAACATTTACCCAAGGTTAAAGGTCGTATTACTGGAATAGTTAGTCGTGGCGGAGGAATTCTTGCCCAATGGATGCTTTATCACTACAAACAAAATCCTTTGTTTACTCGTTTTGATGATATTTGTGAAATTTTTAAACGCTATGACTGCACCTTTTCTTTAGGTGATTCTCTAAGGCCTGGATGTCTGCATGATGCATCAGATGAAGCTCAACTCGCTGAGTTGAAAACTCTAGGTGAATTGACTAGACGTGCTTGGAAGCATGATGTTCAAGTCATGGTTGAAGGGCCTGGTCATGTACCTATGGATCAAATCGAATTCAATGTTAGGAAGCAAATGGAGGAGTGTTCAGAAGCTCCCTTTTATGTTCTAGGTCCATTGGTAACAGATATTTCTCCTGGTTATGATCACATTTCAAGTGCTATTGGTGCAGCCATGGCAGGTTGGTACGGGACTGCGATGCTTTGTTATGTAACACCTAAGGAACATCTTGGGTTGCCTAATCCTGAGGATGTTAGAGAAGGTTTAATTGCTTATAAAATTGCTGCTCATGCCGCAGATGTCGCAAGACATAGATCAGGAGCTCGTGATCGTGATGATGAATTAAGTAAGGCTCGTAAAGAATTTGACTGGAACAAACAGTTTGAATTGTCCTTAGATCCAGAAAGAGCTAAGCAATATCATGACGAAACTTTACCTGAAGAAATTTTCAAGAAAGCAGAGTTTTGTTCAATGTGTGGTCCTAATCATTGTCCAATGAATACAAAAATCACAGATGAAGATCTTGATAAATTAAACGATCAAATACAGTCAAAAGGTGCAGCTGAATTAACTCCAGTAAAGTTAAACAAAGAAAACTAGTTCTTTGTTTAACTTTTTCTGTAAAAACTATTTGTAGTTAAATAATTAATTTTATTTGTTGAGAAGACTTCTAGATTTTTCTAGTACGTTTTCAACTGTAAATCCAAATTTTTCCATACATAATCCACCTGGAGCAGATGCTCCAAAGCTATTCATAGTTACGCTGTCACCATCAAGACCAATATATTTGTGCCATCCGAAACTCTCTGCGGCTTCGACTACTAGGCGTTTTCTGATATTTGAAGGCAAAACTTCTTCTTTATAACTATCGCTTTGTTCTTCAAAAAGTTCAACGCATGGCATAGAAACAACACGCACTTTTCTACCTTCCTTAGTTAACTTTTTCGCTGCTTGAACACATAAATCAAGTTCAGTTCCGGTTCCGATAAGTATTAGTTCTGGGGTGCCATCGCACTCCTCAAGTACATATCCACCTAAAGCAACTTTGTCTACGGATGAATTTTGTTGATTGGCCATACCCTGCCTACTCAGGCATAAGGAACTTGGTCTCTTACGATTTTTAATTGCAACTTTATAAGCACCACTGGTTTCATTGCCATCGCCAGGACGGAAAACCATCATATTTGGCATTGCTCTCAATGATGGAATGGTTTCTATAGGTTGATGTGTTGGGCCATCTTCACCAACACCTATGGAATCATGGGTTAAAACATAAATAACTCCAAGCTCACTAAGAGCGGAAAGACGCATCGATCCTCTCATGTAATCTGCGAAGACTAAGAAGGTTCCACCATAAGGAATTAAACCACTGTCGTGATAAGCAATGCCATTCAATATGGCTGCCATAGCATGCTCTCTGACACCAAAATGTAAATAACGTTTTTCAGGACTTTCATATTGAAAAGATCCAGTTTCGCCTTTTATATCTGTGTAGTTTGAATGAGTTAAATCAGCAGAACCTCCTATTAGTTCAGGGATGTTTGGACCAAGAGCACCTAGACATATTTGAGAATGTTTTCTAGTAGCAACCCCTTTGTCATCGGATGTATAGGTAGGTAAATCTTTATCCCAGCCTTCAGGGAGCTCACCTCTCAACATGCGCTCAAATTGAGATGCTTCATTAGGATATTTTTCTTTGTATTTAGCTAGGCTTTGATTCCACTCTTCTTCTAGCTGTGCACCTTTTTGAATGGCTTGTCGATATTGATCATAAGCATCTTGGGGAACCTCGAAAGGTTTGTATGACCAACCTAATTGTTTTCTAGTGAGCTCTGCCTCTTCTTCCCCCAATGGGGCGCCGTGAATACCTGCAGTATCACTTTTATTTGGAGAACCGTAGCCGATAGTTGTTGTTACTTTGATGATGGATGGCTTATCAGTGACTGATTTGGCCTTTTCGATTGCTTGAGATATGCCTTCAACATCTGTATTCCCCTCAGAAATTTCTTGTACATGCCATCCATATGCTTCATATCTTTTTAAGACATCCTCCGTAAATGAGACATCTGTTCTTCCATCAATAGTTATGTGATTATCGTCATAGAGAGCTATTAATTTTCCAAGTTTTAAATGCCCAGCAAGAGAACATGCTTCTGAAGAAATACCTTCTTGATTACATCCATCCCCCATGATCACATAGGTGTAATGGTCTACAACTGTTGAATCAGGTTTGTTGAATTTTGCAGCAAGGTGAGCTTCCGCAATGGCTAATCCAACTGCATTTGAAATTCCTGCTCCCAAAGGTCCTGCAGTTACTTCAACTCCAGGAGTTTCGAAGGTTTCTGGATGCCCTGGAGTTTTAGCTCCCCACTGTCTAAATTCTTTTATATCTTCAATGGTGACAGAGTCATAGCCAGTCAAATGCAAGAGAGCATACAAAAGCATGCATCCATGTCCTGCTGAAAGAACAAATCTGTCTCGATTAAACCATTTCGGGTTTTTTGGATTGTGTCGTAAGTGCTTGTCCCATAATGCATAACCCATAGGTGCGCAACCCATAGGTAAACCTGGGTGACCACTTTTGGATTTATTAATTGCATCAACAGCGAGCATCCTGATGCTGTTGACGCAAAGTGTGTCTAGGGAAGTAGTCAAGGCAACCATTTTGAATTAGTGAGTGGGGGATAAGAAATTTAAGTGGAAAGCGAAAATGAAATTGATTTAGATCATTTGTCGAAAAGCTAGACAGACATTGTGACCGCCAAACCCGAATGAGTTAGATAGTACGACACCTAATTTCTTTTCTCTTGCTTTGTTGGGCACATAATCAAGATCACAATTTGGGTCTGGATTGGAATAATTAATTGTTGGCGGAATTATTTCATGTTTTATTGCCAGAGCACAAGCAACAGCCTCGATTCCACCAGACCCTCCTAGTAAGTGCCCAGTCATAGATTTGGTTGAGCTTGTAGGTACTTGATACGCATGATTTCCTAAAGCAGCTTTTATAGCAGATGTTTCATTGCTGTCATTAGCTGGAGTGCTAGTTCCGTGAGCATTAATGTAATCGACTTCTTCGGGATTAATTTGTCCATCAATTAATGCAAGTTTCATAGCTTCTGCCCCTCCCACTCCACCAGGTGTAGGAGAGGTAATGTGATGAGCATCACAAGTGGTTCCATAACCAATGATCTCTGCATGGATTGTTGCGTCTCTTTTTAATGCATGATCAAGAGTTTCTAAAATTAGTACTCCGGCCCCTTCTCCAATTACAAATCCATCTCGTTGAGAATCAAAAGGTCTACTTGCGGTAGATGGATCATCATTTCTGAAGGATAAGGCTTTTGCACTAGCAAATCCTGCTACTCCTAGAGGAGTGATACTTGCTTCTGCTCCACCGCAAACCATTGCATCTGCTTTGCCTAATTGGAGCAGTCTGAATGCATCACCTATAGCATTTGATCCAGCGGCACAAGCAGTTGAAACTGCTGAACTTGGACCTTTAGCGCCTAGTGCAATAGCTGCTAACCCTGTAGCCATGTTGGGAATCATCATGGGAACAGTAAAAGGACTAACTCGACTTGCTCCCTTGTTCTCTAAAACATGAGCTTGGGTTTCCATAGTCAACAATCCGCCAACTCCAGAACCAATAATCACACCAATTCTTCCAGAATTTGAGTTGTCAATTATTAGACCTGAATGATTCAAGGCTTCTTTTGCTGCAATGACTCCAAATTTTGAAAAACGATCCCATCGTTTGGATTCTTTTGGCTCTAATTTGCCAGTCGGATCAAAACTTTTCACCTCTGCTGCAAATCTGCATGCATGGGATGAGGCATCAAAGAGTGTTATTTGATCTACCCCATTTTGCCCGGATTGAAGCCCTTTGAGGTAACTTTCGAGGTCGTTGCCAATTGGAGTAATGGCGCCAAGACCTGTAATAACAACTCGATGGAGTTTCTCCATCATTTGAACCTCAAGACTGTTTTTCTTCGATGTATTTGACTGCATCACCAACAGTGGCAATGCCTTCAGCAGCCTCGTCGGGGATTTCTATGTCAAATGCCTCTTCAAGAGCCATAACTAATTCGACAGTGTCGAGAGAGTCAGCTCCGAGGTCGTTTTGGAAATTTGAATCCGGTTTAACTTCACCGGCTTCAACGCTAAGTTGTTCTGCGACAATAGAACGAACTTTTTCAAGAATTGCTTCCTGGGACATAACCTTCTTAGACCTGACTTCCAATACTACGGGTTAGAGTGTCGAGTTAACAAAAGTGACGGCATTGCAACTATTTTTTTTTATGTAGCGAAACGTAAGTATAGTTTTATACATCAAGAAAATATGGGTTAGTAATTTGTCACACGCCGTCAAAATCTATGACACCTGTATTGGCTGCACCCAATGCGTAAGGGCTTGTCCGTTGGATGTTCTTGAAATGGTCCCTTGGGATGGCTGCAAAGCTTCACAGATAGCTTCATCTCCAAGAACAGAAGATTGTGTTGGATGTAAGCGTTGTGAAACTGCTTGTCCAACTGATTTCCTTAGTATTAGGGTTTACTTAGGTGATGAAACAACTAGAAGTATGGGATTGGCTTACTAAAAATTAGTATTTTTCTTAACGAAGGTTTATTTTATATAAATAATTTGTGACGTTAATTTAAATATATGTGTGGCATATTTGCTGTTATTGGATCAAGAGAAGTTTCTTCTTTACTTATTGATGGATTAAGAAAATTGGAATATCGCGGTTATGACTCTGCAGGTATAGCAACAATTGACAATTTAAATAACGATCAAATTGGACAACTAAATGTCACAAAAGCAAAAGGAAAGCTAATTAATCTATCAAACTTAATTAAAAAAAAGCCTCCAAAAGGTCATGTTGGTATCGCCCATACTAGATGGGCTACTCACGGTAAACCTAATGAAAGAAATGCCCATCCTCATCTTGATTTCTCAGGGCAAATTGCAGTTGTGCAAAATGGGATTATCGAGAATTACAGAGATTTATCTAACAGCCTGAAACTTAAAGGAATCAAATTAACCTCGGAAACTGACACTGAAATAATTCCACATTTAATCGGTCTAGAAATAGAACACTCTCTTGCAAATGGACTTTCCCCTAATGAACAAACATTATTAATCGCTGTTCAAAAAGTTTTGACTTTATTAGAAGGGACTTATTCCATAGCTGTGATTTGGTCCAAGGCACCCAATGCTCTGGTGGTTGCTAGAGAAAAAGCACCATTAGTTCTTGGCTTTGGCGAGGGTGAGTTTTTTTGTGCAAGTGATACCCCAGCATTAACAGGATTTACCCGTACATTTTTACCTTTGAGGGATCACGAAAGTGCACTTTTAACTCCACTAGGAATTGAACTATATGATGATGATGGAAAGAGGCAGCATAGAGCACCATCGATCTTACAGGGCACGGAATTTTTTGCGGATAAAAGAAATTTCCGTCATTTCATGCTTAAAGAAATTTATGAGCAGCCAGAGACTGCACAACAATGGATAGATAGATTTTTGCCAATGGACTTGCCCTCCGAAAATCCAATAGCTTTGCCGGTATCTAAATCGATCGTTGAGAAAATAGAACAAATACAAATACTTGCCTGTGGCACGAGCAGACACGCAGGTATGGTTGGTGCTTATTTGTTGGAACAGTTTGCAGGAGTCCCTACAAAGGTATATTTCGCGAGTGAATTTCGGTATGCTCCCCCTCCACTTTCCCCCCATACTTTGACAATAGGAGTAAGTCAATCAGGTGAAACGGCAGATACGTTAGCTGCCTTAAGGATGGAAAAGGAGAGAAGAGATTCGACTCAAGATCCTAATTTTTCTTTTCATCAATTGGGAATTACTAATAGGGTTGATAGTTCATTTGGTCGTGAACTAGAAAATGTTATTGATATTGGATCAGGCATCGAAATAGGTGTTGCAGCCACCAAAACCTTTCTGGGTCAAATGTTGTCCTTTTATGGTTTGACAATTTTATTTGCATCACATAGACAAAAAAGAAAATCTCAAGAAATTTTAGATCTCTCTAATGATTTGAGATTAATTCCTAAACAGCTAACAAATCTTATAAAAAAACATGATTCTCTCTCTAAGGAAATAGCACATTTGTTTGTTGAAACAAAGGATGTAATTTTCTTGGGTAGAGGAATAAATTATCCAATTGCACTTGAAGGTGCTCTAAAACTTAAGGAAATAAGCTACATCCATGCGCAAGGCTATCCAGCTGGAGAGCTAAAACACGGACCAATAGCACTTTTAGATCAACATGTTCCAGTGGTATCTATAGCTGTCCCGGGGATCGTTTATGAAAAGGTACTTAGTAACTCGCAAGAGGCTAAAGCTAGAGATGCTCGTTTAATTGGGGTGTCTACAGATCGATCTGAATCGGAAATGTTTGATGAATTATTTACTATTCCAAAAGTTAGTGAATGGGTAAGCCCCCTATTAACTGTTGTACCTTTACAGCTATTTAGTTATCACATAGCAGCTCATAAAGGGTTAGATGTTGATCAGCCGCGGAATTTAGCCAAAAGTGTAACCGTTGAATAAAATTTTTTAACTCTCAATCATTTTTTCTAATTAATTTTCAGAAGATTTTTTTAATAAAATAAAGCTTTTTTATTAATTCTGATTTTTTATTCTGCCATAAGAATCTTCAAAACGAATGATGTCTTCTTCGTCTAAATACGTTCCGCTTTGAACTTCAATAAGTTCAAGTCTCATTTTTCCTGGATTACTTAATCTATGTTTGCAACCTAAAGGGATAAATGTACTTTCATTTTCACTTAAAAGTTGTTTTTCTCCATTTTTTTCTATCAAGGCTGTTCCATTAACTACTACCCAGTGTTCAGCTCTATGATGATGCATTTGTAAAGAAAGAGAAGCATTTGGCTTTACCTCGATGAGTTTCACTAACCATCTATTTCCCTCGACAATTGTAGTGTAATTACCCCAGGGTCGATAAATTTTTCTATGCATTTTGCCTTCTGGAAATGCCGTTGAACTTAGATTTTTGACTATATTTCCAATATTTTGAGATTGATCTCTATTGGCTACTAATATAGCATCATTTGTATCAACAACTATTAGATTTTCTATCCCTATTCCTACAATTAGACGTTGTTCACTTTTTAGATAACAGTTTTTACTTTTTTCAGCTATTATTCTCCCATTTATATAGTTTCCATCATTATTTTTTTTGCTAATATCCCATAAAGATTTCCAACTTCCTATATCATTCCATCCAACATTTAAAGGAAGAACGATTCCTAAATTCGTTTTTTCCATCACTGCAATATCTATAGATATTTTTGGACATTTCTTGAAGGATTCAGTTTCTAAACGTAGAAAATCAAGATCTTCTATATCTTTCTCGAGAGCAATTTTGCAATAATTGAGTATCTCTGGAGCGAATTTTTTTAATTCACTAATTATCGTACTCGCTTTAAAAAGAAACATACCACTATTCCATGTATAGCGAGAATCTTTGATTAATTTCTCAGCTATATCTTTATTAGGCTTTTCTATAAATTTGTTTATCTCTAAACCAATTATTTGATTTTCTTTGGTAGGAAATTCTTTTGTTTCAATATAACCGTAACCAGTTTCTGCGCTTGTTGGAATTATACCAAAAGTTACTAGACTTCCTTGATTTGCATATATTTTTGCAGATTGAATTACTCTTTGAAATTCAACGTTATTCTCTATCAAGTGATCAGAAGCCAAAATCAATAGCAAAGGGTCTTTACCTAAAGAAATTGCTTGAAGAGCAGCAACTGCTATTGCTGGAGCTGTGTTACGTCCTACGGGTTCTAAAATAATTGCTTGAGGATCAGTATTTATCTCTCTAAATTGCTCTGCAACTATAAATCTGTGATCTTCATTGCATATTAATATAGGATTTTCTAGTCCCTCTAAACCTAGAAGCCTTTCATAAGTTTTCTGCAAAAGTGTTTTTTTTGTGCGTGAATCTAATGCTAGAAATTGCTTAGGATAACTTTCTCGAGAAAGTGGCCAAAGTCTTGTTCCTGATCCACCACTAAGAATTACAGGAATTATTGAGTTATCAGTTATGTTCATAAAGAACTTTGCAATCTATTTTTGAAGTTCTGATTAAAAACTCGAATAATTATTAGAGTTCCAATAAGCCAGGGGGTGGGTTGATTAGCAGCCATTTTTCTTTGATTTCTATTTCTGGGACAATTTCTTTAACAAAAGGTACCAAAACTTTTTTACCTTCCACTAACTCTATCTCTAGAAGGTCATTCCCTCCTTTGATTAAGTCAGTTACATAACCAATTAGAGCTTTACTTGGACCACTTCTTGCTTCTAAACCAATTAAATCATGGTAATGGTACTCATCTTTACTCAACATCGGTCTGCTATCAATTGGTATGACTAATTTCCAACCAATAATTTCTTCTGCAGAACTTCTAGTAGATACTCCCTCGATAGAAAGTACATAGATTGACTTACCTGGAATAAGCTTCCCTTTTGTTAATTTGATTTCAGTAGGCAATTCATCAGTTTTTTGAATCCATCTCTTCCCAGGTTTTGTAAATCTTTCAGGAAAGTCGCTGCTAGGTTTAATTCGAAGATCTCCTCTTAAACCTTGCGGAGCAACAATTTCACCTATTGACATCCATTTATCTTTTTCGAACATTTTTATGAGTAGAATTTCTTTAAAAGTTTATTTGAATATGCTTAATTATGATTGATCCAAAAGATCCTATTCTTCCTGGGACAACAGTAACTGTTAATAACCAAGAGTCAATTTACAATGGTTATGAAGGGTTTGTTCAAAGAATAAGTGGTGATAAAGCGGCAGTACTTTTTGAAGGTGGCAATTGGGATAAATTGTTGACACTACCTTTGAAAGATCTTACGAAAAGCTGATTATTTATTTTTCCAAAGAAACTAATTACTGATCAATTACATTGTTCTCGAAATACTTCAATGCTTTACTTGCAGCATTTTTCTCTGCTTGTTTCATTGACTTTCCACTTCCTTCAGCTATCGATCGGTTTTTGACATAAACATTACAAAAAAATCGTTCTGGATTGTCATGCTTTTTGTCAATTTCAATTGTTTTATATATGGGAATTGATAGGCCTTTACTTTGAGTCAATTCTTGAAGTGCTGATTTGTAATTCTTCTTATGAGGATCAGCTAGAACTTCTTTACTTTTTTCTTCCCAGAATGGAATAAGCCAATCTTTTATAGGTTCTACAATAGTAAGACTTTCATACAAAGCTCCTATTAATGCTTCAGTGGCTTCTGCTTGAATAGTTGCGTTTGCTGATTTATCTCTAAGGGCTTTATTCCCAATTACTAATACACTTTTGATTTCTATCTTTTTACCAACTTCTTCTAGCCATTGATCACTTACAAGATGTGAACGAAGTTCAGATCTTTCTCCTACTTGCATATATGGATATTTATTTTTTATGAAATCTGATGCAATGAGTCTTAGAACTGCGTCTCCAAGAAATTCAAGATTTTCATAATTAATTTCACTATTTGCGGAACTATGAGTTAGTGATTCATTAATATATAAAATATTTTTTATTTTTTCTTTAGTAAACTCCTTTTGAAATTTTTGATCTAACTTTAGACCTTTAATAAAATTAATTATTTCTTCTACTCTGTGATTTGAAATTTTCATAATAATTTAAAGCATATAATTTGAGTGATAAAAATAGGACTTTGACTGTAATTTTTTTGTAATATGAATAAAGTGAAAGCAGGTCATAAGCCGGGTTCTGTTCATTCCTCTTTCTTTAGAAAGCGAATGGGTAATCATCTATCTGGGACTAACGTTACCGCTAGCCTCAAGCGGCTCTCTACAGGGACAAGGTCTATGGCCATCCAGTGCCCCTCGCCTTGCTCCTAGCCGGGGTTTACCTAGCCAGCACCTCTCGATGCTGCTGGTGCGCTCTTACCGCACCTTTGCACCCTTGCCGCGCTTGTTGGGATTTCCCCATTAAGCATTAGGCGGTGTGTTTCTGTGGCACTATCCTCACGGTCACCCGCACTGGGAATTACCCAGCAAGCCTGGCCAAATAGGAGCCCGGACTTTCCTCAATAGAATTCTTCAGCTTTTTGCTGAAGTTCAATTGCGATCACCTCCCCTGCTTTCAACTCCATCATGCCTCAAGGCATAATTAATTTCAGGGGGCTGTAGCTCAGTTGGATAGAGCGACGGTTTCCTAAACCGTAGGTCGTGGGTTCGAGTCCCGCCAGCCCCGTGCGAAAAACGAATAAAAACTAAAAATATGTAGTCCTATATGTGGTGGGTGTGCAAAATCATTACTCTCTCGCTAGCGTTGGTTTAGTGAATCAGTCAACATGGCCCAGCTTCACGATCTTCGCTTACGATTGCTTGTTCAACAAGAGAGTGAGCAAATATCCAACTCCCAACCAAATGATTTAGATTTATCAATTGTTCAAGCTCGATGCTTGTGTTGGTTAACACTTCTAGCTGAAGCGCATGAAGATCAAGCTAATGATGCGGAAGGAAGAAGTGATACAGAACAAGCAATGGGTTGGTTCGCTGACTCAATGAGGTTACGAGATGTTATTCAAGTTGTTACTAGCATTGAAATACCTCTTCCTGAAAGCTCTGAATTAGATAACAATGACGAAGGAGGTGGCTTTTTTAACGGTGAGCCTCCTATGACGGCCTAATAAATGTAATGATGGTTTCTAAGCTGCCTCGATGAAGGTGTCTGAAGAACCATGCCAATGTCCAGATTGCCTAAGATTTTACAGGGAACATGATCGTTTAATTAGAGAGTTTCCCACTTTGCGTCAACAACAAGAGGTCAATTGGGCTGCGCTTCAATCTTTTCGAACTTTATGTGGACGAGTTTTAGAAGATTTGCAAAAGAAACTAAATTCCAAGTCATCCGATCAATCTGAAGATAATTGTCAAAATTTAACTATTGAGAAAAAAGATAAATCAATTACACAAGTAATTTCTGATCTGGAGAATATTAATGCTCATTTATATTCTATTGAGGCTTTAATGGAAAGAATTTTTGATGTCAAAGTTCCTGATGAAGTTGAAGATACATTTCGAGAGGTCGCTGGTGAGCTTGCTCCAGATCCATTAAATATTGATCGGTTAAGGTTGAATAGATTATTGCATCAAACACCAGACTTGCCTGATAAATAGTTATTTATTTTTCACAACTTATCTCTACAGGTAATGGTTTAACTTTCCATATTGATTGACAGTATTCTCTGATTGATCTGTCTGATGAGAAAAACCCAGATCTTGCTGTATTTAACAATGCCATACGATTCCATTTTTTACTTTTTTTCCAAGCTTTACTAACCTCATCTTGTGCACGAAGGTAATCATCAAAATCAGCCATAACAAAGAAAGGATCGTTCCCTGTCAAGATATTTATTATTGGTCTAAAAAGTTCACTATCCCCGTTACTAAAATGCCCAACTTCTATTAACTTAAGAGTTTCTTGTAGTTCATTTGATTCGGCAATAAAGCTATTTGGACTATATCCTTGATCTCTTAATTCCATGATTTCTGATTCTGTCTTACCAAACAAAAAGAAATTTTCTGCGCCAACTCTATCCCTGATTTCTACATTAGCTCCATCAAGGGTTCCAATTGTTAATGCACCATTCATAGCGAATTTCATATTTCCAGTTCCTGAGGCTTCTTTCCCAGCAGTTGAAATCTGCTCAGAGAGATCAGTTGCGGGATAGACTTGCTCACCTAGCTTTACATTGTAATCGGGAAGAAAAACTACCCTTAGTAATCCATCCATATCTGGGTCTGCATTAACTACATCTGCAATTCCATTGATAAATCTAATCATTAACTTCGCCATGAAATAACCTGGCGCAGCTTTACCACCAAAAATGACAGTACGAGGTGCAATATTTTTTGTTATTCCATTTTTAATTCTTAGATATTGTGCGATGACTTGCAAAGCATTCAAATGCTGTCTTTTATACTGGTGAATTCTTTTAACTTGAACATCAAATAAACTTGAGGGATCTACTAAAACTCCAGTTTGTCTATGAATGTAGCCGGCTAGTTTCCTTTTGCCAGATAGCTTAGCCGATGCAAAAAGATCTAAAAAATTAGAGTCATTTTCTTTTTTTTCTAACTCTAGTAGTAGGTCCATATTGGTAATCCAATTAGGACCAATCTCTTTGTCAAGAAGTTTAGAAAGTTCAGGATTTGCTAAAGCTACCCATCTACGTGGAGTAACTCCATTGGTGACATTAGTGAATTTCTCAGGCCAGAGTTGTGCAAATTCAGGTAGTAATTGTCTCTTGATTAAATCTGAATGAAGAGCAGCTACTCCATTGACATGATGTGCTCCAATTGTTGCTAAATGTGCCATTCGTATAGCTTTCCCTCCTTCTTCATCAATAATTGAAAGCTTCCTTAAAATCAAGTCATTGCCTGGATACTTGAGTCTTACTTGTTGTAAGAATCGTCTATTTATTTCATAAATAAGTTCTAAATGTCTAGGCAATAAATTTTTAAATAGGCTAAGGTCCCATTTCTCGAGAGCTTCGGGCAACAAAGTGTGGTTTGTATATGCAACGGATCTATTGGTAATTTCCCAAGCTTTATCCCAATCCAATCTATGTTGATCAATTAATAGTCTCATTAACTCTGCTACTGCAATAGCTGGATGAGTGTCATTTAGTTGAACTGTCCAGTGATTCGGGAACTCCTCAACAGCTATTGACCGCTTTTCTAAACTTCTAAGCATATCCTGCAGGGAACAACTTACGAAGAAGTGTTGTTGCTTCAAGCGTAGTCTTCTTCCTTCGTCAGTTCCATCATTGGGGTATAGAACTTTTGATAGTGTTTCTGAGGCTACTTTCTCTTCTACAGCTCCGTAGTAATCGCCAATATTGAAAGCGTAGAAATCAAAACTTTCGGTTGCATCAGCTCTCCATAATCTCAATCGATCGCAGCTGTTTACTCGATAACCAAGAACAGGCACATCATGTGGAACACCAATAGCGTGTTCGCTTGGAATCCATCGAGAGCGATAATTTCCATTGTCATCTGTATAACTTTCAGTTTGCCCTCCAAAACCGACTAAGCAAGCTTCATCTGGTTGGGGTAATTCCCAAGGCCATCCACCTTTGAGCCATTTATCAGTAACTTCGACTTGCCAACCATCTCTAATTAATTGATTGAAAATCCCAAATTCGTACCTAATTCCATATCCCACGGCAGGAACCTGAAGACTTGCAAGTGATTCCATATAGCAAGCTGCAAGTCTCCCTAATCCTCCATTCCCAAGGCCAGGCTCTTCTTCTACTTCCAATATCTCATTTAAAGATTCAATTCCAAACCTTTTAAGAGCTTCTTCTGCCTCTTTTTTGATGCCTAGATTGAGTAAATTATTATTTAGTTGAGGTCCAATTAGAAATTCAGCTGAAAGATATGCGACTGTTTTTTGAGGTCTTGCTCTAATTGTCTCTTGACTAGTTAAATATCTACTCATCAATCTGTCTCTAACAGCAAAGCTCAAAGCCATATAGAGATCTCTGAGACTTGCTGATGTAGCCAGTTTGCCAAGAGTAAAAAAGAGATGCTCAGTCATTCCATCGAAGACTGCATCAGCATCCATGCCAGCCCGAACAGGATCCGCATAGCATCCTGGGGTCGGTAGACGCAGGTCTAGTGACTGGGAGCTGCTCATAAGGGCATCAAAGGTCTTTGGACGCTAGCCAATAAAGCCTTAGTAATCAGTGAGTAACTTCAGATCCACACCTTATTGATTAAGTCACCTTTGATACTTATGGCAAATATGCCCTGTGATTAGGTAATTTATGTCTTAAAGAAAAGGCTTTTCTAGAAAACCTGATGGTATTAACTCCTTTAGTCTCAGCACTTAATACTCATGATGTTGAGGTCGCGGAAACGCTGATAGGGGTCATTAATTTCTTGATGATCTTTGTTGCGGCAAGGACTTTGGCTGAAATCTTGGTTCGACTAAGTTTGCCTACCATAGTCGGTGAACTTCTTGCGGGAGTTTTAATTGGTGCCTCAGGATTACATCTTTTATTGCCGCCTAGTGCTCATGCTGAGTTGAATCAAGGTTTTGTTTCTGTTATCAGCACACTTGCTTCAGTACCCAAAGAAGCAGTACCAGATATTTATTTTGAAACTTTTCCATCATTACAAGCCGTAGCAACTTTAGGGCTATACGCTTTGTTATTTCTGACCGGTCTGGAGAGTGAATTAGAGGAACTTGTAGCAGTTGGAGCACAAGCTTTCACTGTTGCAATGGCAGGAGTGATTTTGCCATTTGCTTTTGGAACTTTTGGATTAATGTTTATTTTCCAAGTAGATATCATTCCTGCGATATTTGCTGGTGCATCTATGACCGCGACGAGTATTGGTATTACTGCAAGTGTTTTTGGTGAGCTTGGTTATTTAAAAACTCGTGAGGGTCAAATTGTTATTGGCGCAGCAGTATTAGATGACATACTTGGAATTGTTATTCTTGCCGTTGTTGTAGCTCTTGCGACGGGAGGATCATTGCAAATTGCTCCCATTGTCAAATTAGTACTTGCTGCAACTGTTTTTGTATTTGCTGCAATTGCTTTAAGTCGAACAGCTGCTCCAGCCTTTGATTGGTTGCTTGAGAGACTTAAAGCTCCCGGAGCTGTTGTTGTAGCTTCTTTCGTGATACTAGTCTTGAGCTGTTTTGTTGCTACTGCTATAGGTTTAGAAGCTGCTTTGGGTGCTTTTGCCGCTGGATTGATACTAAGTAGTTCAAAAAATAATCACGCAATTCAACAATCTGTTTTGCCATTGGTATCGCTCTTCGCAACTATCTTCTTTGTGCTTGTTGGAGCAGGTATGGACCTTTCTGTAATCAATCCTCTTGATCCACAGAGTCGCTCTGCTCTAATCGTGGCTGGTTTCTTATTTATTGTGGCAATTGTAGGAAAAATCGCTGCTGGCTGGTGCTTTGTCATTGATAAACCAACAAATAGATTAGTAGTTGGCCTAGGAATGATGCCTCGAGGTGAGGTCGGATTGATTTTTCTAGGATTGGGAACAAGTGCTGGTTTGCTTACCCCTTCTCTTGAGGCTGCAATATTGTTAATGGTTATTGGAACAACATTTTTAGCACCTGTTTTGCTAAGAGTTGTTTTGAAAGATAAACCCCCTTCAGGAGGTAACTCTATTCCTGATGAGATTGCAGCTGATCCAGTTGGATTGGTTTAGAAATCATCAAGAACTCTTTTTCAAAAAGGTGAGGCAATTTCGAAAAAAAGAAATAAAATCATTAATCTTTTTCTATCAATTATTTACTAAGATCTAAAAGTTAGAATTATTCTTAAATGGTTTCCTCAGTTGTAGAAACAAACCTTTCTGATTGGAAATTCTTGGGTCATTCTGTTCACAGTCTGAGCATTATTCCTGAAGCTCATAAAACCAAGACCAATGAAGAAAAAGGTCCAGCAATTCTTTTGATTCATGGCTTTGGTGCATCTACAACTCATTGGAGGCACAACTTACCAGTACTAGGAAAGCAGTATGAAGTTCACGCTCTAGATCTTCTTGGGTTTGGTAAAAGCTCTAAACCGAGTGGTCTTGCTTATGGAGGCCCACTTTGGAAAGATCAAATAGTTGCTTACGTAAAAGAAAATATTGGGAGACCTACAATACTTGTAGGTAACTCTCTAGGGGGATATGCTGCGCTTGCTAGTGGTGCGGCTATGGGTCCAGAAGCAGCGGGTGTGGTTTTATTAAATGCTGCTGGTTATTTCAGTGAAGACAAGAAAACAACTAAAGGAACTTGGGCGACAGCTAGAAAAACTGTTGCTGGTATCTTTCTCAAAAATGCTCTATTGCAAAGAATAATTTTTGAAAACCTTAGACAGCCTTCAACAATTAAACGTACTTTAAATCAAGTTTATATTGATACATCTAACGTTGATGATGAACTAGTAGAAGCGATTCGAAAACCATCTTTGGATAAGGGTGCTTTTAATGTCTTCAAAAGTGTTTTCGATCCAGCAGGACCTCAGGGAAAACCACTTGATGAGTTATTTTCTCAGTTGAAGGCACCATTGTTATTGCTTTGGGGTAATAGAGATCCTTGGATGAATGCCCCTGGTAAAAGGGCTACTTATAAAAAACACACTCCTACAAATACAAAAGAAGTTGTTTTAGATGCTGGTCATTGTCCGCATGATGAAGTGCCCGATCAGGTTAATTCCGCTCTTTTAGAATGGATTAATCAGCTCTAATCGATGACCGTCAGTTTCGAAAAAAAGACAAAGCCTTATCCTCATTGGGAATATTCAAACCCTGAATTCGATTCATCAATAAGAATTGTTCCTGAAAGAGGAGGGTTGATTACTGAATGGCGCAGCGAAGGGAAGGAACTTTTGTACTTTGATTTAGAGCGTTTTCTAGACAAAGATAAAAGTGTCAGAGGAGGAATACCTATCCTTTTCCCCATATGCGGTGATTTGTCTGAGGGCTATTCGAGTGGTGGCAAGATGTATTTTTTAAAACAGCATGGTTTTGCAAGAGATTTACCTTGGTCAATAGGTTTATTAAAAGATAAACTAGGAATAAGGCTTAAACTGACTGATACAAAGGATTCACGTTCTTATTTTCCTTTCTTTTTTACTCTGTGGATGGACGTACGTTTGAAAGAGAAAAGTCTTCAAATATCAATTAAAATCCACAATCAGAGTCAAGATTCTATGCCTTTCAGTTTTGGTCTGCATCCATATTTTCAAGTTTCAAATACACAAAAAATAAAGATAGATGGTTTGCCTGAAAAATGTATTGATCAAACTAATATGAAAGTTACTAATGTCTCTGATCAGATAAGGATTTTAGATAAAGGTGTTGATTTTCTTTCTTATCCTTCTTCTTCGGTTAAACTGTTTGATTTTTTATCTAGGAATGTAATTGAATTAATTCATCAAGAGCCTATGGATACAACAGTCATATGGACTGACCCTCCTAGACAAATGGTTTGTCTAGAGCCTTGGACTAGCCCAAGGAATTCCCTGGTTACTGGAGATAGAAAGCTGGAAATCAAGCCAGAAGAATATATAGATTTATCTACCACTTTTCAGCATAATTCTTTTTAGTTATTTAAGTTTTTGATGAGTATAGTTTCTAACTAATTAAATTTAATTTATAGCTTTTTGTATCACAAATATTTCAATATTTTGTTCGTTTTTGCAACTATGTTCAATATATTATAGATTCATAATTCATGAATTTGTGATGAATAATGTTAGGAGCAGATGTTTCCTCTCCTGGGGTACTTAATATTGATGACCTCAGGTCTAGAGCTAAAAATCGTCTGCCGGCAATGGTTTTTAACTATATAGATAGTGGTGCAGATAGAGAACAAACACTTTCGCAAAATTGCAACGCATATAATGAAATTTTATTTAGACCTAGATGTGCAGTTTCTGTTCCATCGTGTGATCTTGGAATATCTGTTTTAGATCAGCAATTTCAACTTCCTTTCTTGTTGGGACCAGTAGGGAGTAGCAGAATGTTCTATCCTCAAGGAGAAGTTGTTGCAGCTAGAGAGGCAGGAAAAGCTGGAACTGGATATACCTTGTCGACTCTCTCAGGTTGTTTATTAGAAGACGTTAAAGCTGCTACAAACGGGCCAGCTTGGTATCAGCTTTATTTACTTGGTGGTAAAGAAGTCGCGTTAAAAACAATTGCTAGAGCTAAAGAAGCTGGATTCTCAGCAATAGTTGTAACTATTGATACACCCGTATCTGGTTTGAGGGAAAGAGATATGCGATCAGGAACTCAACAGCTTTTATCAATGAATCCTTTGGAGATGCTTCCTTATATTCCTCAAATATTAGTTAAACCATGCTGGATGACTCAATGGTTAAGTGATGGAGGCTTAATGAGTTTTCCTAATGTTCAACTAGATGATGGCCCTATGGGTTACACGGCAATTGGTCCTGCTTTAGAGCAATCAGTGGTTACTTGGGATGATCTTCAATGGATAAGAGAAGCGTGGGGTGGAAAAATTATTGTTAAGGGTATACATATTGGTGATGACGCAAAAAAAGCGGTAGAGCTAGGGGCTGATGCGATCGTTATTTCTAATCATGGAGCCAGGCAACTTGATAGCGTTGCTCCCACGATCCGTGTTTTGCCCGAAATTTTAGCTGCAGTTGATGGGAAAATAGATGTGTTGCTAGATGGAGGTATTCGCAGGGGTAGTGATGTTGTTAAAGCATTATGTCTTGGCGCGAAAGGAGTTTTGATCGGTAGAGCATATGCGTATGGACTTGCTGCTGCAGGAGGGAAAGGCGTTGCCAGAGCTATAGAAATTCTTCAAACAGATATAGTGAGAACTATGAAACTATTGGGATGTGGGTCTGTTGCCGATTTAAATAAATCTTATATTCAAGTTCCTGAAAGTTGGGAGAGATTCGAATAAATCTTTGATTGAATAATAGATTTATTTTTTATGAAAATAATTATTTTTGATGATGATCCAACTGGATCTCAAACTGTTTATGGATGCCCATTATTATTAAATTGGGATGAACAAAATCTAGAGAAAGCATTTAAACAGTCTTCTCCTTTAATATTTATACTTGCGAACACAAGATCTTTATCTTCTGTTTTGGCTGTTAAGAAAACTAGAGAAATATGCTCATCTATTAAGAAATTTTTTGTAAGACAAGGATATTCCAAAAATGATTTCTTTTATATTAGTAGAGGTGATTCAACCTTACGTGGTCATGGTGTTTTGGAACCTGCAATTCTTGCGGAAGAATTAGGACCATTTGATGCAACATTTCACATTCCAGCTTTTTTGGAAGGTGGAAGAACAACTGAAAACGGTATTCATTATTTGAATGGTATACCTGTTCATACTACTGATTTTGGTCATGATAATATTTTTGGATTTTCTACTAGTAATTTAGCTAAATGGATTGAAGAAAAAAGTTTTGGAAAGATTCAGGCGAAAAATATCTTGCACGTTAAAATTAAACAATTAGACATGGCTTTTAATGATGAAGATGGTTTTGAATCTCTTTTAAAATTTTTGTCTAAATTAGAAAATAATACTTCAGTGGTTGTGGATGCTAAATTACCTCATCATCTAGAAATACTAGCGAGTGCGATCAAAGTAGTTTCTAAAGAAAAAAGATTTCTTTTTAGGACTGCAGCAAGCTTTATAAATTCTTTATCTGCATTGCCACCTAACCCTAAATGTACTGCAGATTTAGTTTCTTTGAAATCGAAAAATAATGAGTATAAATATAAGCCAGGTTTGATAATAGTTGGCTCCCATGTGAAATTAGCGACAGATCAATTAAAGGTTTTATTGATAGATAATTCCTGTAAAGGGTTGGAAATACCAGTCAGTAAATTAGCTAATATATTTGCTTTAGAAGATCGTCAACAGGCAATCTTAGAAATTGAGTATACTTTATTATCGAAAATAGATGATATTTTGGATTTAGAAAAAGTACCTGTTTTATATACTTCTCGAGAAGAAATGAAGTTTTCTTCTTACTCTGAAAGAATGACTTTTGGACTTGAACTTGCAGAATTTATGTCAATTCTAGTTAGAAAAATAACTAATAAATTGGGTTATATTATTAGTAAAGGAGGTATTACAACACAAATCTTACTTCAGAAAGGGTTGAATTTTAATCATGTAAATTTAAAAGGACAAATATTACCAGGGTTGTCAATAGTAACAGGTGATTCTGATCAATATAATTTACCAGTAGTTACTTTCCCAGGCAATCTTGGAAATGAGAAAACACTACTAGAAGTATTAAAATTGATGGATTCAATTGCTTAATTTGTGAAGACTCTAAGTAAAATTAGTTAAAATCTTTCAACAATTGATTTAGCAAAATCACTACAACTAAGAGGCTCTACGCGTGGTTCCATTAATCGTGCTAGATCGTAAGTAACTTGTTTGTCTGAAATAGATTTGCTCAATCCATTTGTAATTAATTTTGCTGCCTCATTCCAGCCCAAATATTCAAGCATCATTACTCCACTTAGTATTACTGAACCTGGATTTATTCTGTCCAAGCCTGCATGTTTAGGAGCTGTTCCATGGGTGGCTTCGAAAATAGCCGCTTTATCTCCAATGTTTGCACCTGGTGCCATCCCCAGTCCACCAACAATTGCAGCGGCCGCATCCGATATGTAGTCACCATTAAGATTGAGAGTTGCAAGTATGGAATACTCTTGAGGACGAGTTTGAATTTGTTGAAAAATACTATCTGCTATTCGGTCATCAACCATCACCATATCTTTCCATTTACCACTGCCATGACTACTTCCAATGATTGTAAGAACGGAACAAACCTCATCACAAATAGCTTTCTTTTTCTCTTCTGTTAAAGACGAATAACCTGGATCAATTAACTCAGCATTCTCCTCGTAGGAGATGTGAGGATTTTTTTCTACATTATCTAAAATCCAACTTTCTCTCTCGGTAACGCATTCATTCCTAAATTCTGTGGTTGCTAATTCGTATCCCCAATCTCTGAAAGCTCCTTCAGTGAATTTCATGATATTTCCCTTGTGAACTAAGGTCACATGTCTTTTGTTCCCTTCAAGGGTGAGTGCATGTTTAATTGCACGTCTGATATGTCTTTGACTACCACTTTTACTAACTGGTTTAATGCCTATTCCTGATCCGCTTGGAATTTTCCTGTTTTTTAGTTTTTGGCTGGCTGGAATTATTTCATTATTGAGTTGGTCAATCAATTTGATGCATTCAGGATCATCAGATTCCCATTCAATACCCATATAAATATCTTCAGTATTTTCTCTATAAACAATTACATCTAAATCCTGAGGCTTTTTATGAGGGCTTGGAGTCCCTTCGTAATATTTACAAGGCCTAACACATGAATATAGATCAAAAATCTGTCTTAGAGATACGTTTAAAGATCTAATCCCACCACCTACAGGAGTTGTTAAAGGTCCTTTGATTGCTATTCCGTAAGTTCGTATCGCTTCGAGGGTATCGTTTGGTAAATATTGATAAGTTCCGTATAACTCGCAAGCTTCATCACCTGCATAGATTTTGAACCATTCAATGGATCGATTTTTCCCATAAGCTTTTTCAATAGCTTTATCGATGACTAATTGTGTAGCTGGCCAAATATCAATCCCTGTTCCATCACCTCTGATAAATGGAATAATTGGATGGTCTGGGACTACTGGGTTTCCATCAAGAAAAGTAATTCTTTGGCCTTCTGATGGAGCAGTAAGCTTTTCAAAATTTGCCATGATTTTTATTCAGCGATTAATTCATATAATGTTGAGCTTATGTCTAAGTGGTAAGTTTTGATTAAATGATTTTGAACTCATGGCACTAGCCTTCGCTAGGCAACTTCGTGAAGGGACTAAAAAGTCTCATACGATGGCTGAAAATACAGGTTTTATAAGTTGTTTCCTTAAGGGAGTAGTTGATAAGTCCTCATACAGAAATTTATTAGCTGATTTGTATTTTGTTTACTCTGCGATGGAGGAAGAGATAGAAAAACTTTGTGAAAATTCTCATCCGATAATTTCTCCAATTGGATTTAAAGAGCTTTTTCGTAAGAAAAAATTGGAACAAGATTTGTCGTTCTACTTTGGTAGTAATTGGTCTGAATTGGTAAAACCCTCAAAGCCAGCTGTTGAATATGAAGCAAGAATTCGAGAAATCGCGAAAGATAATCCTGAACTTTTAATTGGGCATCATTACAGCCGATATATAGGTGACTTGTCTGGAGGACAGCTTTTGAAAACAATTACTAAAAAAGCCATGAATCTTCCTGGTGATGATGGACTTAGCTTTTATATTTTTGATGAAATCAGCGATGAAAAAGAATTTAAGATTAAGTATAGAAATACCCTAGACAATCTTCCTATTGATCAAAAGATAGCAGATTCAATTATAGAAGAGGCCAATAGATCTTTTAAATATAATATGGATATTTTTAATGAATTAGAAGGAAATTTAATTGCAGCGATAGGGAAAGTTTTATTTAGATTTTTTGCAAATAAAAAGCGAAAAGGTAGCACGGAGTAATAAAATTTATATTTTTTTAAGACCATTATTTTATTTATATTCATTATCTATTAAGATATCTATTATGAAATATAAAAGTGTAAAAGGTTTGTATTTATTCTCTTTAACTGATTTAATTATTTTAAGTGAGAAGACGTTATTAAACTCTGTAAGGAGATGACTGTATATGTTTAATGACCTGTTAAGTGAGTTAACAAAAAATATTCTTGAACATGGCGGTAAAAGGTTGATTGTTCCGAATGAATTTTGTGAATGCGTTTCAAAACAAGGTAATTGTAAACTCAACAGCTGGTTATGGGATGTTCCAGGATTTCGAAGATGGAGAGTCACCAGATTGGACGCAGGAGATCGCCTTCAGGTATTAAATTCAGTTGCTTATCCTAATGAACAAAATGATATGCCAATTATGGGTATTGACCTTTTGTGGTTTGAAAAAAAACAAAAGCTAGTTGCTATTCTTGATTTTCAGCCTCTAGTTCAAGATAAAGAATATTTAGATAGATATTTTGATGGCTTGAAAAGCCTGAAAAAATGTTTTAGTGAGTTTAATTCTGATATGAAAAGTAATATATATGATCCAACTAAGTACTTCTCGCCATGGGCTCTATTTTGCAAAGGAGGTAATTTTGAAGCGGAAAATATTTTACCAAAAATTTTTAGTTCTTTTCTTAAATGTTATTGGAAAAATCTTGATTTTTCTAAAACTAATGAGAATCATATTAAATCTCAAGAGGTCAGCTTATTGCATATAGACTATGATAAATATAGTGCTGAAAAAGATCCTGCTCATGGTTTATTTTCTGGCTTTTTCGGTAAAGAATGGTCAGAGAAATATATGAAAGAATTTTTATTTCCTTTAAGCCTAGAAAACATTAATTCTTAAGTTTATTTTTTAAATGCAAATTATTCGAAATAATAGTCAGGATCCTATTTCAATAAGTAATTGGCGTTGGGCTTATTTCTTAGATGAAACTATTAAGGCCTTTTCTACTTTTCAAACTAGACCTTATCAAATAGATAATGATTTTCTGTTTAGAGAATCTTTTTTTGGTTCAAGTTCTAATCCTAAAAAAGTTATTTTGGAAACATGGGGTCTAAAGATGGAAAAAATACGACAGGCTAGATGTGCTTGCTTGCAAGCAGGTGAAATTACTTCTGTCATGAATTTGGTAATTTCACCTCTCAATAATTATGATCTGCCTTTTTTTGGAGCCGATTTTGTCACACTTCCAAATGGACATCTTATTGCATTAGATCTTCAACCAGCTTTAAAAGATGATATAACTCATACTCAACATGTTTGGAATAAATTAAAACCTATACATGCTCATTGGCAATCTAAAATTCCATCAGGAGGTGATATACCTTCTGATGCTAGACAATACTTTTCTCCAGCTTTTCTTTGGTCTAGGATTCCATTAGGAGAAGAAGGTGACAACTTAATTAATCAGACAATTAAACCTGCTTTTGATGAATACTTGAATTGTTTCTTTGATTTATTAAGAGATGCAAAAATAACTTCTAAGGAAAGATCTTTTCAACTGTTAAATGGTCAGAAAAAATATATGCGATATAGGGCCGAAAAAGATCCTGCAAGAGGAATGTTGCGAAGCTTTTTTGGAGAGCTATGGACTGAAAGCTATATAAATAATATCCTTTTTGACTTAAAATAAAATAAAGACATTCGAAAAATGGTAAAAAAAATTCTCTTTGTTTGCTTGGGAAATATTTGTCGTTCGCCTGCCGCTGAAGGCATTTTTAATCAAAAAATTAAAGAGAGAGATTTAGAAAAATTGTTTGTAGTTGATTCCGCAGGAACTGGTAGTTGGCATGTAGGAAATCTTCCTGATAAAAGAATGCGATCAACAGCGTTATCAAGGGGGATAGAACTTACCAGTAGGTCGAGACAAATCGAAGAAAATGATTTATATGAATTTGATCAGATTCTTGTTATGGATAAAGATAATCTCGACGCTGTTAAATCATTAACTAAAGATCAAAATAATCCTGTAAATTCTAAAATAAAGCTTATTCTAAGTTACTCAAAAAACTTTCAATTAGATGAAGTCCCTGACCCTTATTATGGTGGTCAAAATGGATTCGACAAAGTTATAGATTTACTTGATGATGCTATGGATGGATTAATAGATAGTCTCACGGATTAGGCGTTGGCCAGACTTCCTCTGGAATCTTTGATCTGAAAATATCAATCAGCTCTTTTAATACATCTTCAATATTCATACCATCTGTTACTAGCTCTATTGCATCTTGAGCTTTTTTTAAAGGAGCTATTTTTCGTTCACTATCTTTTTTATCTCTTTCTTTAATTTCTTTTTCAAGATCTTCAATGCTGGAGAATTCATAACCTCTTTTGTTTAAGTCAAGGGCTCTTCTTTTTGCTCTTTCTGTTGGAGATGCAGTAAGAAAAATTTTTAGTTCTGCATCTGGAAATACAGCTGTGCCTATGTCTCTTCCTTCTGCAACCAAGCCCCCATTATTTCCAATTACTTTTTGTTTTCGCGTCAATAATTCTCTTACAAATTGTTGTTTGGCAATTTCGGAAACCATTGAAGTCACTTGAGGGGATCGTATCTTTTCTGTTACGTCAATATTATTAATGAATATTTTTTGCTCCACAAAGCTTGAGGTTTTAAATTCTAATTTTGAATCTTGCAAGATATTTTTGATTTCCGCTTGATCATTTGGATCAATAGAATTGCTTATGATTAACCAAGTCACTGCTCGATACATTGCGCCAGTATCTAAATAAATAAAACCAAGTTTCTTGGCAAAGGCTTTAGTTACTGTGCTTTTCCCTGCACCAGCAGGACCATCAATCGCAATAATTGGTTTTCTTTGCATAAGAAAAGTGTGATCAATTAGCCTCGTAGACCCACATTTTACTGCTACTGCCAAAAGGCATAGTCTATTGATATTTTCTGTTTCTTTTAATGAAAATGGATCTACGATTTTGAGATATTCAATTTTCAAATTATTTTCTTTAAATATCGAAGCTATTTTTGTGAGATTTATTACTTTCCTTTTATCAAATTCTGTTTTTGCTTCTTTGATTGCATTAGGTAATGATTGAGCATTTACTCTTTCAGAATCACTAAGATAAGAATTTCTTGAACTATAAGCAAATCCACTTTGGTCTCTTTGTGTGGAATAGGATTCAATTTTTACAGGTATTGATAGTTCTTGAAAGAGTTTTCTAATTATAATTAATTGTTGCCAATCTTTTTCTCCCAGAATAAGTTTTTTTGGTTGGATAATTTTTATCAATCGAATAATAACGGTTGCGACTCCATCAAAATGACCTTTCCTTTCAGCACCACATAATTGATTATGCAATGTTTTAGGAACTTCAATTTTAAAATGTGAATCTTCGCCACCGGGAAAAACTTCATCATAATCTGGAGCCCAAATTGCATCTGCTCCTGCACTAAAAGCTAATTCAGCATCTCTGTTTATATTTCTGGGATATTTTTTGAAGTCTTCACCCTTGCTAAATTGCAATGGATTTACAAAAATACTTACAAGAATAATTTGGTTTGTGTTTGTTTTTCTTTCTTTTGCTTTCTGAATTAAATATTGGTGCCCAGGGTGAAGTCCTCCCATAGTAGGGATAAAAATTATTGCTGAATTTTGTTCACTAAGCCAATCTTTTAATTCAGCATTAGTTTGGAAGATTTTTCGTACCACTATGTTGGTAAACAAATTAATTTCATCAACTTATGATTGAAATGAAATAAGTTGATTGCATACTGATACTGATCCCATATGGATTTCATATTAGGGTTCATATCTTTTGAATAAGAAAGCTTTTTACTGATGGATTACAAAACTGCGGGAGTTGATGTTACTGCTGGAAGAGCCTTTGTGGAGAGAATTAAATCATGCGTTGAAAAAACTCATAAAAGTGAGGTCATAGGTGGGTTAGGAGGTTTTGGAGGATGTATAAGAATTCCAAAAGGCTTTGAAAGTCCAGTCTTGGTCTCTGGGACAGATGGTGTTGGTACAAAATTAGAATTAGCTCAGCAATATGGTTGCCATTTTGGAGTCGGAATAGACTTGGTTGCAATGTGTGTAAATGATGTAATAACTAATGGGGCTCGACCTTTATTTTTTCTTGATTACATAGCAAGCGGAACTTTGACTCCTGATGCTTTAGCTGAAGTGATAGAGGGCATTGCAGCAGGCTGTTGTCAATCGGATTGTTCTCTCTTGGGAGGCGAAACAGCTGAAATGCCAGGTTTTTATCCCAGTGGAAGATATGACCTTGCAGGTTTCTGTGTTGGGATTGTTGAAAATCATCACTTAATAGACGGCACGAAAATTAATTGTGAAGATCAGATCATTGGGATTAAAAGTAACGGTGTTCATAGCAATGGTTTTAGTCTTGTTCGTAAAGTTCTTTCTATGGCGAATGTGGATGAAAATACTCTTTTTGGGAAAGATAAAAGGAACTTGATCCAATCTTTGCTGGAACCAACAGCAATTTATGTTCAACTTGTTGAGAAATTGTTGAGAGAAAATTTACCAATTCATGGAATGACGCATATTACAGGTGGTGGATTGCCAGAGAATCTTCCTAGAATTTTCCCTTCTGGATTGTCACCACATATAGATATAACTACTTGGGAAATAACTGAAATCTTTAATTGGTTACAAAATGCTGGAGATATTCCTGAAATTGATCTTTGGAATACTTTTAATATGGGTATTGGTTTTTGTTTAATTGTTCCTAAAAATGAGGTGAATTCTGCTTTAGAAATATGTATGAAAAATGATTTTGAAGCTTGGAATATAGGTCAAGTTGTTGAAAGTCAGAACAATTCAAAACATATCGGTATTTTTGGAATACCAAGCTGAGGTTATAAGCGAAGTTTTATAAAATCCCCAGTACAGTATTTGAACAAATTAAATGAAGGTTAAAAAAGATTTTCTATAACGGTAAAAAAACAGTAAGATGTAAAAAAAAACGCAAGCCGGATATTAGTTCGGGTAATGCGAAGTTAGATCTTAATTAGCTCTATGCCTTTTGAAAATCAACAGCGTCTAACGCGTAGGAGAAGTTCTGCAGGTCCAACACCTCCTAGAAAGCCTCTTGGAGGTCAAGCAGATTCGGGTATGCGACAAAATAGTGGCCCAAGACCAACTTTTTTAACCCTTAGAGATCATGGAAAAGTATATGTAGCTGATTTACCAAACTTGTCTGACGGACAACTTTCTCATATTGGGAAAGAAGCTGATGAAGTACTTACAAGTTTGGAGAGTAGAATTAATGACCTAGAACAAGAAGCAACTAATGGTCAAAGAGATAACGATACTTTGATTAAAGCTTCGACTAAGCATGAAGTCACTCTAAGATTTATTCGAGCAATTCAGGACGAGCAAGAGCATAGAAAAAATAATCCTGCATTAAAAGATGCGGCATCAGAGTCTTTACCGCTCACGTTCCTTGAGGTAGCTAGGCATAGATTGCCAGGTGCAACCTTTGACTCGTTGTTGAGAGAGGCTTTAGAAGCTTGTGCTAATGATGAAAAAGAGCCTGAGAAAGAAATAATTGAAAAAAGCTCAAATTCACAGCCAATTCCACCGGCAAAAGTTATTAGTCTTCCAACCTCTTCAGATTCAATGAAGGTTATTGTTAGTCCTGATACTTAAATTTGGATTATGGACTAGTAAAAGGATTTAGTGGCATATTTGCTAGACATGCATTCCTGCAAAAATCCAGCTTTTGTTTTTCACTTTTAGTTAAAGACCAATTAAGTGCTGAAATTGCATCTTTAGCTTGGTTTGGATTACGAATACCGACTATTGGTTTAGCTCCATGAGACCTAACCCAATTCAAGGCAACTTGTGCTTGGGAAGCTGAATACTTTTTACCGATATTAGTTAGTAATGTTCTCAATTCTATGGTTTTTGGAAGTATCCTTTGGTATAAACTTTTTCGTAAGAATGTTGTAGGCTTAGGAGATTGATTAGGTGGAACTGTAAGGATTCCCAGTCCTAATGGACTATAAGCTAAATATTCAATTTCATTCTCATCACATATAATTTTTATATTTTCATCTTCTAAAGATGGTTTTGTTAATAACGAAAGTTGCATTTGTATACTCTTAATTTTAATTCCTCTTTTTTTCAGCTTTTGGAATAAAAAATTTAGTCTTTTTGGACCAGTATTAGATAGCCCAATTTCTTTGATTAAACCTTCTTCGTATAAATCTCCTAGTCCATTTAGCAATTGTTCTTCTTGCCAAGGTGCATAGCGATAAGTACTCCAATGAAGTTGTACTCTTGTCATATTTCCTTTTAGCCGCTGATTACTTTCTTGGAATGCATTGTTTAGACCATTGCGACCAATTCTCCATGGAAAGGGTGCAAGCTTTGTTGCGATAGTAATTTTTTTAAGCTTTCTCTTGGGCAACTCTTCAAGGAAATCGCCTATTAGCTTTTCGCTTTGCCCAAATAAACTTCCCGTGCCATATGAATCTGCACTGTCAACAAGATCTAATCCCCCATTTATTGCATCAAAAAAAGTTTTTTTAAGTAAAATATCATCTGTTTCAGCTTTGTAGTCCCAAACAAGCTTATTTCCCCACGCCCATGTTCCAAAACCAATCCCATTTTTCTTAGTCATGACTTCATTGAAGTTATTTCAAATAAATAAAACTAATATTATTATCTTACATGGATAAATTAAATAGTTTTCAAGATTCTTGTTTTAAAAAAAAGCAGAGTAGTGAAGAAAAACATAAAGACAATGAAAGTAAAGGTCAACAAGAAAAAGTTCTATGTAATCATTGTGGAAGAACTTCTAGTAACGGAATAAGATGTCTAGGTATTTGTGTAGCAGATAATGATTATTGATTTATCTATTTAGATGTCAAAGTATTAAAAATAGATTTTTATATAAAATATTAATCTCCCTTTAATTCTATTCAATTACATCAATAATCCCTTCAGTTATATATCTTGCCATTTTAGTTATATGCTTTCTTATTTCACCTTCTTTAATATTCCACTTGTTTGACATTTCCTTTACTTTTTTATTTTCTTTAATGTACTCAATCATTTTATTTGCTAGGTATACAGGTAATTCTTGTTGATTTTTAGAAGATAAAGTTTCCCATCCTTCTTTATCGATAAGTCCAATTTCTTGGAGATCTCTTGAATTCGTAAAATTATATAATTCTGTCATACCTATAGAGAGATAAAGAGATCCTAATTCATCAAGAAAACTTTTCGAGTTATTACCATTCTGGAAGTCATTGATTGTTTCATCTAGTAAAGGTATTTGTTCAGATTTACCTTCCTTTATTGAATTTAATAATTTATAAAAAGAACTGAACTCAATTTGATCAGACACTGTTCTTATTCATTAATATGATTAATATTAATTCATGAATAATGTTTCTATGTGAATTCTTCTATTTAATTGTAATGAAAAAAAACCTTCATAACATGTACAAAAAATATTTAATCAAGTAGTGAAAATAAGATGTAAAAATTTGTCATTCTGATTATCCACAAGCTTTTCGCTAGTGGTTCTTTTAGAGGCTAACTGTAAGAATGGATATAGATCAATATTTAGATATTGTACCAAGATCAATTAATTGATTTCTGAATCTTCTTGAAACTTGCTACTCGCTACACATGGAGCATTTTGCTAGAGGTCTTCTGCAGGAAAATTAAACGAATAATAATTAAGGCGGCACCCAGATTCGAACTGGGGATAAAGGATTTGCAATCCTCTGCCTTACCACTTGGCCATGCCGCCGAAAATGAAAGTTTCATTTCCAATTCAAATCGTATCAGTCAAGCCGAACAAAATCTTTTGTTTCTTTGTAATGGACATGGAGAAGACACGATTGCTTGCAGGGTTATAGAAGCTCTCCATGAAATGAATCCAAATATCTCCCAAGAAGTTCTCCCAATGGTTGGAGATGGGAAAGCATTTTTAAAGCATGTAAAAAATGGTTGGCTTGCAAAGATTGGCCCCTCAACATTTTTGCCAAGCGGAGGATTTAGTAATCAGAGTTTTAGTGGTTTGGTTTTAGATTTAAAAGCTGGATTGTTAGGAAGTCTTTGGGTTCAATGGACTTTGACTCATAGAGCAGCCAAAGAAGGAAAAATTATCGTTGCAGTTGGAGATTTATTACCTCTTCTTTTTGCATGGGCTAGTGGGGCAAATTATTTTTTTATTGGCACTCCTAAAAGTGATTACACATGGGCCAGTGGTCCAAGATCCGCTTTAAGTGATTGTTACCATCGATTGAAAGGAACTGAGTGGGATCCATGGGAATATTGGTTAATGCGATCTAGTCGATGCAAGATGGTTGCAGTAAGAGACAAAATCACTGCTAGAGGTTTGAGAAATCACGGCGTAAAGGCACTGTCCCTGGGAAATCCAATGATGGATGGAATTTCTAAAAGAGAATGTCCTAATGACTTTAAAAGATATAGGCGTTTGATTTTGTTATGTGGAAGTCGTTTGCCTGAGGCGTATCAGAATTTTAAAAAACTTTTAATTGCAATTCAGTTTATTCGAATTAAATCTTCCATTGCAGTCTTTGTTCCTTTAAGTTCTTCTGCAATGAGAAAAAAAATAGCATTAATATTGATGGACTTAGGCTTTAAATCTACTTATCAATCAACAGGTCAAAATGGGATTTCAGAAATATGGAAAAAAAACTCATTACTTATATTGATTGGCTTTAACCAATTTTCTTGTTGGGCTAAGTGGGGAGAAGTAGGAGTAGCTAATGCAGGTACAGCTACAGAACAACTAGTAGGTTTAGGAATCCCATGCGTTTCCTTGCCAGCAAAAGGACACCAATTTAATTTCAATTTTGCTAAGCGTCAAAGTCGTTTATTAGGAGGATCGGTGGCTATTGCTAAGAGTTATGAAACTCTCGCAAAACAAGTAGAGTTTTTACTGAACTCTGATTTTGATAGAGAGATTATTGGCTTAAGAGGGGCTCAAAGAATGGGTCCAGAGGGCGGAAGTCACTCTATAGCACTTAGTATTTCGAATCACTTGTCCCAGGGCTCATAGTGAGGTGTAATCTAATAAAAGATTTTTTATGAAGATTTTCTATTCAAGCTTCTGCATATGCCACTAATTGAAGATCATCATTATCTTAAAATTTGTGCTCAATTAGCATCCTCTTTAAGTATTAGTATTTCAGCCGCTCGACGAAAAGTAGAGGTCGCGGCAGCTAAAGAAGGCAAAAAAGATTTGCAATCTAGAAAAGAAATTGCTCAAAGTTTCCTTGAGCAAACTTTAAATGAGGATAAAAAACAAAGTGTATCTGCCGCTGCATCATTTGATCAATTATTAAAGGCTCTAAAAGAAGAGGAGAATTTTATGCTTGAGGATTAATACATTTTTTGGATGAAAAAATTAATGATCAAAAATATTTGTAAATCTTCTTCTATCAAGCTCGGACAAAACTGGTACGCATTGGAAACATTTTTGGGCTAATCCCCATCTTTCTTCACGTTTCAACATCTCTTCAAGTTTGTGTTTTGCGCCTAGTAAATATCTAACATCATTTGCAGCATAGATAAGCTGTTTTTGAGTTAAATCACCAACTTTTCCCCAGTCACTGCTTTGAGCTTGTTTGTCTAATTCCACTCCAACAGTCTCCAAAACTACTTCTTTTAATCCATGCCTTGGACTATAAGTTCTTCCTATTTTACTTGCGATTTTTGTACAAAAAATTGGATTAACATTAATATTGAGATTACTTGCTAAGGCAGCGACATCAAATCTTGCAAAATGAAAGACTTTTTCAATTGTTTTGTTCTCAAGAATAGATTTTAAGTGTGGTGCTGAATGTTGATTTCGTTCTATACGAATACAAATAACATTATCAAATTCATCACATATTTGTATTAAACAAAGCCGATCTCTACCATGAATTAATCCCATGGCTTCGGTATCAACTGCTAAAGCTGAAGATGATCTTAAAGCAATCTCAGTTTCACTATCTATGTCTTGATCAAAGATATTGAAAGTCGAGGGTTCATCGGTTTTTTTTTGCATAATAAATTTAATGGAAATTTAATTCAGCAGAAATTTCTTTATGATCTAATTCTAGTACCTCAAATGATAAAAAATATTCAGTAAATTCAACGATTTTATCTGTTCTAAAATCTTTTGATTTCTTTAGCTCATTTTTGTAGCTATGTTCTCCAGAACAATTAAAATAAAAATGATCGTATTTTTGAGATGCAATCTGCATTCTCCTCAACTTTGTTTCTCACTATCCTATTGGCAATAGGTTTGGGATTCTTTTTGCGAGCTGCTAGTAAGGACCGCACAACAATTGTAGATGTTCAGTCCCCTTTGCCTCCCCTAGAAGTTTTGAAAGGCATTAGTTTTTGGTTGGAAGAACGTGGTTGGAAAAAAAATGGAGGCAATGTTGAAGAGAAATTGTTGATCTTTAGTGGCAATGTTGCTTCTAGTGCTTTTTTGGTGATCTTTTTATCTTGCCTAGGAGGAGTGGGCTCAGCCTGTTTAGGCCTTGTTCTAATTCAGCTTTATCCCTCTTTGAGCTGGTGGCCTTTGCTACTAGCTGCTATTGGTGCACCTCTGGCTGGAATTATTTATCGTATTAAATCCAAACGAGAGGAATCATTAGAAGTTAAGTTGTTAAGTTCAGATCTATCTGATATGAGCATTTTACGAATCAAAGCTCATCGTGATGAGCTGATAGCAATTCAGTTGGAATTATCTGAAAGTCTTGAGCTTAGTAGCGAAAACTCTCTACTTTCTTCTCCTATTTGATTAGTATTAGTGTTAAGAAATAAAGTATTAGATAGTTTAAAATTAATAGTTTTTTTACTTGCTTTTTATACGTTTGCTCAACTTTATTACACTAGGAATTTTAGCTTTAAAGAAGATTTTGAACTAATCATCGGGGATGCTTCTAATCTTTCTGCAACTTGGATTGGTAGTAAAGATGTAGATAAAAATATTCCTATTTTAGTATTAGCTGGCCACGCAGACTCTCAGGGGTTGGCTGGAGCTGGCACACCTGGGGAAGCTGTAGATAAGTTTGGTTTGAATCCTATGCATCCAGAAATTAGTGATGAACTTTTTTGGAATTTAAAATTACAAGAATCAATTGTTAAACTTGGCAAAAAAAAAGGTTTAAATATCAGATCTTATGACCCAGGAATAAGAAATATAGATGATGCTAATGATCCACGAACGAATTGGTCAGTAGGTAAGAGATTCGCCAAACGTGGTGGGTATGCGATTGAGATTCATTTTGATGCATATGGTAAGTACGGAGTTGGTTCAGGATTAATCCCTCCTTTTTCTGAGACACCAAATAAAATAGACGAGTCAATCGCCAGGAAATTTGGACGGTTTCCTGTGTTATTTAGAGGAGGTTTAGGAGCTCCAAGAAGACAAATAAGGGTTCTTGAAATCGGGAAATTAGAGGGTTTATTAGAACAAAATCTCAGAAATTTAAAAACTAGGCAAAAAACAATCAAGCTTCTTGCAACTGAAATAGTTCAGGCTTTTTTAAATGGAATAATCTAGAAGTTCAGTATCTAATCCAATGCTTGATGAGTTAAACACCTCTTTTCCAGAGATTTATCTGTAAACCAATCTTGAGGCTTAGTAAATAAATCTGTTAATAGAGCCTCACGTGAATTTTCTTCTGGCTTATATCCATACTCCCATCTTGCTAAGGGAGGTAATGACATCAATATTGACTCCGTTCTTCCATTCGTTTGTAATCCAAAAATGGTTCCTCTATCCCATACCAAATTGAACTCAGCATATCTACCTCGCCTATAAAGTTGAAAGTCTCTTTCTTTGGTTGAAAAGCTTTGATTTTTTCGCTTTTTTATTATTGGCTCATAGGAGGGCAGAAATGCCTGCCCGCATGCTTTGGCAAGTGAAAAAAGATTTTCCCAATTCAAAGAATAGTCCCCTAGCTCTTTTGAAATTTTAGAGGCCTTCCCATTAGCATTTTGTCCTTTATAAAGTAAGCCGGATCCATCTTGATAGTCATAAAAAATACCTCCAACTCCTCTAGTCTCATTTCTATGTTTTAGAAAGAAATATTCGTCACACCAAGGTTTGAAAACCTTATGTAGATCTTTGTCAATTGTGTCACATGCAGTTTTATGGCATGAGTGAAAGTGACGAGTGTCAGATAGATATGGATAGAAAGGTGTTAAATCAGCCCCTCCCCCAAACCACCAAACAGGACCTGCTTCGAAATATCTGTAATTAAGATGAACAGTAGGTATGTAAGGACTTTTGGGGTGAAGAACCATTGAGGTTCCTGTCGCAAACCAAGAGTGACCTTTTGCTTCTGGTCTTTGGCTAATGATTGAGGGTGGAAGTTCATTGCCATGTACTTCAGAAAAATTCACCCCTCCCTGCTCAAAGATTTTTCCATCTTTCAAGACTCTTGAGCGTCCACCACCACCCTCTGGTCTCTCCCAAGATTCTTCTAGGAATTTGCCTTCACCATCAATAGTCTCTAAGCCAGCGCAAATTTCATCTTGAAGCTCTAAAACAAGCTTTTTTGCTCGAGCTCTTGAATTGTTTGCCGGTAAATTGGCTTGATCTTGTGAGGAGGACAAAATTAATTGTATTTTGCTTTCTTTAAAAAAATACTTTCAAATGATGCACATTTCACACCAATATTGGAAAAGTTTGTATTGCGAATAGTTTTTACTTATTACTAAAGGCAATATCATTGGATCATGAGGTGGAATATGTGCCGAATTTTTTACTATCATCAAATGTAATAGAAATTAAGAATGCAAACCAACGATAAGGTTTTAAAAGCGTTTCATTCAGTCAAGGATGTCGGAAGTGAACGATCTATTGTGGAACTCGGATGGCTTGAAATAGTTTCAGTAAAGCCACCGAAAATTGTTGTAAGACTAAATCTCCCTAATTTTGCGATAGCTCAAAGAGGTCAGATGGCAGTTGATATTAGGGAAAGCATTAAGTCATTGGAAGATATAGAAGAAGTACAAATAGAGATAGGTGATTCATCTCCATCTGAGGAGTCTCCTATTGGTCAAGCCGGGCATGGTGGTCAATCTTATGGATTAACTGCAATACCAAAAGTGAAAAATGTTATCGCTATAAGTAGCGGTAAAGGTGGTGTTGGTAAAAGTACGGTTGCCGTCAATTTGGCTTGTGCCCTAAGTCAAAAAGGTTTTAAGGTTGGCTTGCTTGATGCTGATATTTATGGGCCAAATACGCCGTATATGCTTGGCGTTAGCGAAATAACTCCTGAAGTCAGTGGGTCGGGTGCTGAGCAAAAGATTATTCCCATTGAAACTTGTGGAATTGGAATGGTTTCAATGGGATTATTAATTGATCAAAATCAGCCAGTAATTTGGCGTGGCCCTATGCTTAATGGAATTATTCGACAATTTTTATATCAAGCTTCTTGGGGTGAACGTGATTTTTTAATAGTAGATCTTCCCCCAGGAACTGGAGATGCCCAACTTTCTTTGGCCCAGGCAGTTCCCATGGCAGGTGTGATAATAGTTACAACTCCACAAAATGTATCCCTTCAAGACTCAAGAAGGGGCTTGGCAATGTTTAAACAAATGAATATTCCTGTACTTGGAGTTATAGAAAATATGACCTATTTTATCCCTCCAGATCAGCCACAAAAATCATACAAGATTTTTGGTTCAGGAGGAGGTAGTCAATTAGCTAAAGAGAATAATGTCCCTTTACTCTCTCAAATACCAATAGAGACAGATACTTTTTCAGGCACAGGTAAGGATCTACCTGTCGTTCATACATCTAGAGATTCAATAACAGCAAAAGTATTTTTAGAACTTGCTGGAACTTTGTGTAATGCATTATCTGTTAAACAGTGATTTAAATTAATGATGGGTTTTGGTCGCAATAAAATATCTTCTTTTAAAATAGTTAGAAACAAAAAGATTTGGAGAGATATAGATTTAGTAATTTGGATCGTGCCTTTTATTTTAGTACATTTATCTTGTTTTTTAATTGCGAGCACTCAGAGAAATCTTGGAATTACAGATTGGTATCAACATGCAATTATTGCTTATATAGGTGCATTAATTGTTTATTTTTTAGCTCAAGTTCCTTTGCAAGATTTACGAAAATATATTCTAACAATATATTTTTTGACTATTTCAACACTTTTATATGTGAATTTTAGTGGTACTTCTGCCTTGGGAGCAAAAAGATGGTTGAGCTTTGCTGGCTTCTATATTCAACCCTCTGAGTTTGCAAAATTAACCTTAATACTTGTCTTGGCTTCTATCTTAGATCAAAAAAGGTTTTCAGATTTATCCCATTTAATGAAACCTTTATTCGTTTCCTTTTTGCCTTGGATTTTGGTTTTTATACAACCTGATCTTGGTACATCTCTTGTTTTTGGAGCCATACTTCTTGGAATGTTGTATTGGGCGGGGATGCCATATGAGTGGGCATTTATTATTTTGGCTACTTTGGTTACGGGATTACTTGCATACGTATATCAATTTGGACTTTTTATTTGGATCCCAATCATTGGTTTTTTGTCTTATAAGTCTCTGCCACATCAAAAAAAATTACTAACTTTATTAGTTGTCTTTTTTCATTCATTAATAGCGAAAATCTCTCCTTGGATTTGGGAATCTGTTTTAAGAGATTACCAAAAAGATCGACTAATCCTTTTTCTTAATCCTAGCCAAGATCCTTTAGGTGGTGGATATCACATGCTTCAAAGCAAAATAGGCATTGGATCTGGAGGATTGCTTGGATCAGGTCTGATGCAAGGTCAATTAACTAAATTAAAATTTATTCCAGAGCAACATACAGATTTCATTTTTAGTGCTCTTGGAGAAGAGACAGGCTTTTTAGGAACTTTATTAGTCTTGTTATTATTTTTTATTCTAATCTTGCGATTAATAAAGATAGCCATTGAGGCGCGTACTGATTTTGAATCTTTGATTGTGATTGGAATAACTTCAATGTTTATCTTTCAAATTATGGTGAATATATTTATGACTATTGGCCTAGGCCCTGTGACTGGAATCCCTTTACCTTTTATGAGCTATGGAAGAACTGCGTTATTTGTCAATTTTATAAGTCTGGGCTTTTGTTTATCTGTGTCTAGACGAGGTCAGTCAGTAAGAAGAAATCTTTGACTAGATACTTTTGCTTAGGTGTTTTTCTAAACGCATTTATTTAGTCAAAATAGAGCCTTTAGACTCATTATGGTTAATACCGATACCATCTTGAGGTTAAGTTTTTTTGTCTATGTAAAGGAAGGAATCCTCACTTTCAGATCAAACATTAGCTTCATTGAATTAGTTAATATTGAAAAGTAAATTTTTGAGATTAATTTCTCCTTATTAAATCTTTACTCATAGACAAATTAGCTCCTATGATCTTAGTTTTTCTAAAGAGATTTTAATTAACTTTTAATTAGGCAACTAAGCAAACCTCACGAGTTTTAACTCTACATTTTATGCTTTTTCATCCTTTAAAATCTAATCAATCAAATGGATTTAAAGGTTTGCATGAGGTTTTTAGGTTCTCGTGAGCACGCCTCTAGTAACTATTAAAGCCTTACAAAGAAGAATGGCTGAGGGTGTTCCTCATGCCACAAGCAGTGAATCCGCAGTAAGGAGAATGTGGTGGGCAGCTCTTGATACTCTTCAGTCAGACATTTTGT